>JADMIO012752708.1_pt1 | contig 119680 bp, 75 predicted proteins | sample 8958161 | NCBI WGS metagenome assembly JADMIO01 (sample SAMN16585339, study PRJNA669376) | soil metagenome | isolation source: Crop rotation soil | place: USA: Cullars Rotation, Alabama | collected 2011 | reverse complement strand
CCGCGACTTCAAGTCACGTGAATTCCAAGCTTCGGATCCCACTGTGCTGGAAAGGAAGGAATATCGCGACCTATGCGGTTTGCGATTGGCGCTTGAGAGCTATGCCGCGGGGTTTGCGGCGCAGAATCGATCCGAGGCGGAGTTGCGTGAGATCCGGTTCGCGCTCGAATCGATGCGGAAGCTCACGGGGGAAATCATCGAGTCGGATGACGAGGCTCCCTTGCTTCGCGAACTGATGCGCGAAGATGTGCGATTTCACATCGGAGTGATGACGGCGGCGAAGAACGAGTTGATCAAAAAGGAAATTCTCCGGCTTCACATTGTGAATCGCGTGGTCTCCGGCCCTGCGCCGGGCGAGGATCGAATCAAAGTCAGCAAGGCCGAGCGCAATGAGCGGCGGCAAAAGGTCATGGATAGCCATGATGAAATCTTCCAGGCCGTGGATCGCGGCGATGCTGCCGCCGCCAAGCTCGCGATGGAGCGGCACATTCAGGATATCATCGACAACAATCTGGCGTTGATGACGCGGTCGGAAACCCGGCTGGGAACACGGGAGCTAACGGAGGAAGAACTGTGCTACACGGCGTGAACCGAAGTACGGTTCCGCTGCTGTCCCCGAGAGAGTATACACGTCATCAAGCCATCGGTGCCATGAACAGCCCACCGACGTTCACCGAACGTGGGGCAGTCGATGTTCCCCAATCTCAGGTTATCTTTCGATGAAAATCATCAAGGACGGAGGTCACCGGCTTTTCGAAAACGATCCGGACACGGCAAAATACGTGGCGGAAATGCTGGAGCAACTGCGCCGCCGCGGGATGGATGCTGTCCGGGAATTGAGCGATAAGTTTGACCGCTGGTCGCCCGCCAGCTTCGAACTTTCGCCCGCGCAGATCGCCGAGGCCGTTGGGAAGTGTTCGGAGGAACTCGTCCGTGACACGGAGTTCTGCCAGGGCAACGTCCGCCGGTTTGCTGAAGCGCAGTTGAAAACGCTTCATCCCCTCGAAGTCGAATCGCGGCCTGGCGTCTGGCTAGGGCACAAACATATTCCCGTCCGCAGCGTGGGCAGCTATGTTCCGGGTGGTCGGTATCCAATGTTTGGTTCCGCCCAGATGAGCATCATCCCGGCGAAGGTGGCCGGCGTGGAAACGGTCGTCGGATGTACCCCGCCAGTGAAAGGGGAAGGTTATTTCCCCGCCACGATCAACGCCATGAAGCAGGCGGGAGCAGATCGCATTTTCGTGGTCGGAGGAGTGCCCGCGATGGCGTTGATGGCGTTCGGAATGGGCGAGGTCGAGCCAGTCGATATCCTGTGTGGCGCCGGCAACAAGTTTGTGGCGGAGGCGAAGCGTCAGCTTTTCGGCCAGTGTGGAATCGATCTTCTGGCCGGGCCGACGGAGATCGCCATCATCGCCGATGATTCCGCCGATCCGGAGCTCGTGGCCTGCGATCTATTGGGTCAGGCGGAGCACGACCCGAACAGCGGCCAGCTGTGCGTTTGCCTGAGCGAGGCATTTGCCCGCGAAACGCTGAACCAGGTAGAGCGGCAGCTGGCGGTGCTGCCGACGCGCGATATCGCGCAGGTGTCGTGGCGTGACTATGGCAAGCTTTGCGTCGCTGACAGTCCGGACGAAGCCATCCGCTTGTCCGACGACTACGCGCCCGAGCACCTCGAGCTGCACGTCGCCGATGCGGATTACTATTTCCAGCGGTTAAAGAACTATGGCTCACTCTTCATCGGCGAAGAGACGACCGTGGCCTACGGCGACAAGAGCATTGGCACGAACCACATTTTGCCGACGAGCCGATCGGCGCGTTACACGGGCGGAGTATGGGTCGGCAAGTTTCTGAAGACGGTGACTTATCAACGCATGACGAAGGCGGCGAGCGTCGAAGTCGGCGCCGTCACCGCGCGGCAGTGCGACGTCGAGCGAATGCAGGCGCATGCGATCACAGCGCGTGTGCGCGTGGCACGCTATGCTTAGGCGGACCCGGTTCAGTTGCCGCAGATTTGCGCGACTCAACGCGAATGACGACGTGGCTGATGAATGAAGCGTTCATCACTCGGTCTGCCGCCTGAAAATCTCGGTCTTCTCTCAGCTCCGCGCTGAATTTAGCGTCCATTCGCGGGATTCGCGAGAGGGCTTCTGCATGAGTCCCGTATTGCTGAGGGCGTCGCAAAAGCCCGATTCTCTGCTGTAGCGGAAGCCGTGAGGCTTTCGCTGCTCCTGACGAAACGCTTACGCGTTCCGTTACGATGCAACGCGGACTCGAACTTTCGACGCCTCGTAGAGCAGTTTCGGCAAGGCCGTACCTGCCATCGCCAGCGCGTCGGTGAAGCGTCTCTCCCTGGCGCTTGCCGCTGCAGGAGGAGCGTGCGTCTGCGGGACGCGCGTCGGCGAGGTTGTTGTCAGGCCTGCGAGAGCTTCGGTTTTAAGGAGAATAGCAGGAGCGCGCAGACCACGATCACGCCGACAACGACGAGAAACATGGTGCTCAAGTTGACGTTGGCATCGCGAAGCGCGCCGCCGGCATAAATCCCAATGCCACCGATGATGCACGAAAGCAAGTTGAGCATTCCGTAACCAGTCGCGCGATACCTCGGATCGGCGATCAGGCAGAGAATGGGCATCATGTTGGCGTCGGTGAAGGTACGGGTGAGGCCGTAGAGAATGATCCCGGCGATCGCGATCGCGAACACGCTGGTCAGGCTCAACATGAGCACGCCTACCGCGGCGACGCAGAGACCGAGCGCAGGCACAAGAATTCGACCGCGCGGATTTGTGCGCGACCACTGGTCGGCGAGGAAGCCGCCGAGCAGCACGCCGGCAAACGCGCCGGCGTTGAGATAGCCTGTCGCGGAGAATCCCGCGGCGCCCTGGCCCAAGTTGAACCGTTCTTGAAAATACGTCGGTAGCCAGCCTACCAGTCCCCATCCGGCGACGCCGAGCAGGCCGAAGAAGGAAAGCGCGACGAGGTACGACCGGTTCCCCAAGAGGCTGCGAATCGCCGCCATGAAGGTCACCTGCTCCGTGCTGGATGCCGCAGCCTGAACTTTCATCGGGCGGTTCGCATCATCGCGTGGAGCATCGCGAAGCGTGAAGAGCAGAACGACTGCGTAGCCGATACCAACGAGGCCGAAGAGCGTGAAAGGATAGTGCCACACGTGGCGCTCGGCGAACCAGCCCCCGATTCCGCCGAGCCCTTGACCCACCATGATTCCGGCGATGTGTACGCCCGTAGCCAATGATCGTGTGCTGCCACGATGATAGTCGGCGATCAGCGCGAGGCCGGCGGGGATGTAGCACGCCTCGCTGATCCCCATCAGAGCTCGAGCGAAGAGCAGCTCTTCGAAAGTTCGGGCGTGAGCGGTGAGCCAGGTAACCGCGGACCACACAAACAAGCTGACGATGATCACGCGGCTGCGGCTGAAGCGATCCGCCAGAAACCCGGCAAGCGGACTGAGAAGACCATACACCCAGAGGAATACCGAGGTGAGGAGGCCGAATTGCGCGTCGCTCATCGGGATCGCTTCGACGAGCGACTTTCGCATCGTCATGATCATGTTTCGATCCAGATAGTTGAGGCAGCCGACAACACAGAGGAGTCCGACGACAAACCACGCACGCCCCGGAGCCCTCAAGTCGGAACCGGTAGAAGGCGGGGGAACTGGGGTGGCTTGCGACATGCGGAGGGGAGGGCGGACTACGAGCGTGCTGTCGGGTGCGTCGGGCAGATTAAACGGTGGAAGGGCGCTAGGAGAGGTTGGCGCGACATGTATACAAACGTAGACGCTGCGCTGCGGCGTCAATCCCTATATTTCCCCTCGGGATTCAAGCTGAAGAGCGTTGACGCTCCGTTTTTATAAACTCACACGTATACACGATTGCTCCGGCAGCGCTGGTGAGCTGATCGTCCCCCTATGAATGACCGATCCTGGAAACTTGGTGTACTGGCCGTACTTTTTGTGGCGGGTGCCGCGGCCGACGAGCCAGTGGTGATGAAGAATCGGCGCGAACTCTTCGTCGATGACTTCGTGGTTCGAGAAATGTCGCAGTTGGATTATCGATTGGGAGTCCCGCTCGCCGCGGGAACAGCCCTGAAGCTCGATCGTCCTTGGGAAGGACGATGGGGAGCTTACATTTCGGTGATCTCGGACGGCCGGAAGTTTCAGATGTACTACCGGGGCGGATTTGGAGCGCCGAACAACGAAGACATCACGTGCTACGCTGAAAGTCTGGACGGCATTTCCTGGACGCGGCCAATCCTCGGCTTGCACGACGTGAAGGGCAGCAAGGAGAACAACGTCGTGATGCCGATGGGCGAACCGACGTGGGCGACGCATAACTTCAGTGTTTTCTACGATGACCGGCCTGGAGTGCCGCCGGATGAGCGCTACAAGGCGGTGGGCGGCGGGGCGGGAAACAACCGCCTGCTGAAGTTCAGCGGCTTGGTTCGCGGACTCTATCGATTTGCGTCGGCCGATGGAAAGACGTGGCGCCGGCTCACGGGCGAACCGCTCTTCACCGACTATGCGCTCGACTCGCAAAACATCCTGACCTGGCTGCCCGCCGAACAAAGTTTCGCCATTTATCTACGGACGTGGACGGGCGACAAGAAGGGGGTAAAGTTTGACTACAAGAGTACCCGCACGATTGCGCGGTCGGTTTCCACGGATTTCGTGAACTGGTCTGAGCCGGAGCGGATGATCTTTGATCAAGGGCCGGTCGAAGACCTCTATACGAATACGACTCAGGCTTATTTCCGCGCGCCGCACATTCTGGTCTCGATGCCGTTCCGATTCGTGAGTCAGCGGCGGGTGCTCGATGACGAGACCCTCAAGAAGTACGACATCGCGCCCTCGATGTGGAAAGGGGTTTCAGACGCAGTGTTGATGACCTCGCGCGGCGGCACGCACTACCAGCGGAAGTTCATGGAATCGTTCGTGCGACCGGGAATCGATCCGAGCAGTTGGGCGGCGCGCAGTAACATGCCGGCGTATGGGATTATTCAGACCGGGCCCTCCGAACTTTCATTTTTCATCGTGCGAGGGTACTCGTCGAACCAGCCACGGATTGATCGGATGACTCTCCGCCTCGACGGCTTTGCATCGTTGCATGCCGGCTATGTCGAAGGTGCGGCGCGCACCAAGGATCTTCGATTGGATGGAACACGGCTTTCGCTGAACCTGTCCACCTCAGCGAGCGGTTACGTGAAGGTTGCGGTGCTCGATGAACGTGGCACGGAAATTCCCGGTTACGGCGCCAATGATGCGCTTGAGCTTGTGGGTGACGCCATCGATCTCACCGCCGCATGGCAAAATAGCCGCTCCATCGCGGAACTCAAAGGCAAGGTGGTCCAGCTCAAGTTTCTGATTCGGGATGCAGACCTTTATTCTTTCGCCGTGCTGGACGAGTGAGCCCAACGGACCGCCGAGAGCCGATCGATCGTGACGAAATAACATGGAAGCAACTCCGGTGAACTTGCGGGAGCGGTTCGAGATGGTGCAAGGATGGTTTGTGGTCGTCGGGTTGATTTCGCTGGTGAGTTTGGTCTCTGGCAACGCGCACGCGGCGTCTCGGCCGAACATCGTGTTGATCATGGCCGATGATCTCGGCTGGGGGGATGTGGGCTTCAACGGGAACCCCAAAGTGAAGACGCCCGCGTTGGATCAGTTTGCCAGGGAGGGTGTGCGGCTGAATCGCTTTTATGCGGGGGGCCCTGTCTGCACCCCGACCCGGGCCACCTGCATGACGGGACGCGCGCCGAATCGTTACGGGACTATCTGGGCGGGACGGTACCCGTTGCCCGCAGAAGAGGTCACCATCGCAGAGATGCTGCGCGACGCGGGGTATCGCACCGGTTTCTTTGGCAAATGGCATCTCGGCAAACTCACGCCGGAACGTGAGGAAGGATTTCCCGGCCCAAAGCTCGAGCCGCGAGCCTATATGGCGCCGTGGCATCAAGGCTTCCAAACCTGCTTTGCCACCGAATCCGCCGTGCCGAGCTACAACCCGCAGGTGTGGATTCACGAATGGAACCTAACCAGCACGGCCAGCGATGCGAACACCTATGTGATGGATCGCCCAATACGCTACGGGGAGGGAACGCTGATTGGGGATCCACTGCCGAGGTGGCCTTTTCGATTCTGGCACGGCGAAGGGAAGCCCGCTGAGGAACACATTGCCGGTGACAGTTCGGAGTTGATCACCAATCACGCGGTGCGGTTCATCGAGACGGCGGTGAAGCAAAAGGAGCCGTTCCTGGCCGTCGTATGGTTCGTAACGCCCCACACACCGGTCGCGGCGGGTGACGAAACCCGAGGGCGTTATAAAGGTTTGCCGATGCGCGAACAGCATTGGTTTGGCGCGATTTCGGCGCTGGATGATCAGGTGGGGCGTCTGCGTGAGACCCTGCGCAAGCTCCAGGTGGATCGCGACACCCTGGTCTGGTTCTGCAGTGATAACGGACCCTCCTGGGTTCATGACTTGAACTCCGCGGGGCCGTTGCGGGGGAAAAAAGGCGATCTGTATGAGGGTGGGATTCGGGTTCCGGCAGTGGTCAGCTGGCCGGCGGAGATCCCGGGTGGACGGGAGATTTCCGCGCCGCTTTCGACGCACGATTTTCTGCCGACGTTGCTGGCGGCGACCACTGTTTCCCGGAGCCATTTGAGGCCGCTGGATGGCGAGAATGTGCTGCCAATACTTCAGGGAAAGGCATTGCAGCGGAAGTCTCTGTTGTTTTTCGACTACCCGGCGCGTGAGTCTTCTGGGACGTGGGAAGCAGGAGCGACCCGACAACTCGTCGTGATGGAGGCGGACGTGAAGCTGATCAGCGCCAACAGCGGCAGGAGCTTTCAGCTCTTCGATCTCAAGAACGATGTTGGCGAGAAATCAGATTTGGCGCCGACACACGCTGCCGACGTGAGCCGGTTGCGCGTGGCGCTCGAACGCTGGACTGCTGACTGCGCTGCAAGCCTGAAGGGCGCGGATTACAAGTGATGTCGGCGCTTCGGAGCGTAGTAGCCGCGAGCGCCAGCGAGGGAAACGATCCGCCTCGCCGAGGTGCGGTTTGAAAAGTGGCGGCGGGCGTCCCTGCCCGCCTGGTTTGTGCGGTGGCCCTTCGCGTCGGATACGATTGTGATCCAAGGCCCCGGACGGCGGGCAGGGACGCCCGCCACCACACGTTCCACAGATGGCCGTTATTTCTCGAACGCCTGATCTTCCCACGTGGCGTGCTTCAGCGCCGGCAGTGGTTTCGCCAGATCCAACGCTTCAATCGTCGGGAGTGAACGCGCCAGCTCAGCCTTGGCAGCTGAGAAGGTGGGATCATCCGCGAGATTTCGCCACTCGTGAGGATCGGCGGTGTGATCGTACAGCTCTTCGTCTCCGTTCCGATAATGGATGTAGCGAAAGCGGTCGTTGCGCAAACTGTGGTTGCCCCGGCCGTAGGTTGAAAGGACCGGCTTGCCTCGGTCGCGTGTCCGTCCCGCCACGATGTCGACGAGGCTGACTCCGTCGAGCTGATGCGTGTCGGGAGCGGCCAACCCGCAAAGGGCGTTCAGGGTGGGATAAATATCGAGCAGACTCACAGGCGAACGGCTTTGCTGTACGGGCATTCCTGGTACAGAGATGGAGAATACCACGCGGCAGGTCTGCTCCCACAGGGCGAACTTCAACCAGTGGTTCTTCTCGCCGGTGTGAAACCCATTGTCGCCGGCGAAGATCACGATCGTGTTGTCGCGGTTCGGGCTTTTCTCCAGCGCATCCAGGACCCGACCGATCTGCTCGTCAATATAAGCGGTCGAGGCAGAGATGGCTTGAATGCATTTTTTCCACATTCCTGCGGCGACGACCTCGGCATGTTCCCCGCGATTCGTCGCGATCCAGCGGCCGGGTTTTGGCAGATCTTCCAGATCGTCGGGGCGGAAGCCCGCCGGAAGTTGAATTTTATCCAGCGGAAACCGATCGTAGTAGCGCTTCGCGACCGTCCAAGGTCCGTGGGGACGATAAAAACCGCAGATCATGAAGAACGGTCTGTCATGTCGTTCCCCCAGAATCTTTATCGTGCGGTTGGCTTGTTCGGTGTCCTGCTGCAATTTTGCGGGATCGTCGCGATCCCAATCGTCGGGCAGGGTGCCCCACGTCCAGTTCTGTGCCGCTTGACCGGGAATCTGGCACTGTGATCCGGGGAGAATGTGCGTCATCAGCTCGTCTTCGGTGTGCGTGACATCGGCCGGGTTGTTCATGTACTTGTAGTACCCGGGTGAGTAGTCGCCGATGTCGTCGGCGAGGAAGCTGTTGTGGGCGATCTTTCCGTAGCCGATCGTGAGGTAGCCGTTCTTCAAGAAGCTTCCGGGCAAGGTCGTGACCCGGGAAATGAACTCTTTGGTGCGGCGGTAGGCATGGTTGTTGTAGTAGACCCCCGATCGCGTGGCGTGAACTCCGGTGAGAATCGCGGTGCGTGACGCGCAGCAGATGGGCGCGTCGTTGTAGGCATTGGAAAACCAGGTCCCGCGCGCGGCCAGGCGCTGCATGTTCGGCGTGGCGACATGGCTTTTCTGGTACACGTCCGTGAAGTTGAATGGATGGTCGTCGATCATGACGACGAGCACGTTGGGTCGGGCCGCAGGCGCCGTTTGTCCAAAAGTGGGAAGCCAGACGAGGGCCGCCAAAAGACATGACCAGGCGCGACAAGACATCGGTTGCATGCGGGAGGATGCCAGTCTTCCGAGAAGCGGTTATTCTGCCGCCAGGTCGCGCAGCAGTTGCAACGCCGAAAACGAGCGGGCTTGCAGTGCCTGATCCAGGTGCGCGGTCGTTCGGCCGCCGACCAGGACGGCGGAAATATGGGGTTGGTGGAGAGCCCAGGCCAGCGCGAGTTCGGTCATCGGAAAGCCGGAACGTTCGGCGACCTTCTTCAGCCGCGAGAGGCGCTTGCGCGCGAGGTCATTGAAGTAGACGTTTTGGTGACCGGGAATGATGTCGAATCGACTCCCAGGTTGGACTCCGTGGTCGTGTTTGCCGGTCAGGAAGCCTGCGCCCAACGGACTGTAACCTACGATGGCGATTCGGTGACACTCGCAGAGTTGATACGTCGGATCATCAATGCTGCGAACGGCGAGGTTGTGGATGTTTTGGAGCGCCCGAATGCGCGCAGTGCCAAGGCTAGCCTGGAGATCGAGCAGTTGGTTAAGCTGCGTGACTGTGAAGTTGCTCGCGCCCAACGCGCGCACCCGTCCGCTTCGAACCAAGGCATCGAGTGACCGCAGAACGGCGGCATTCGCTGCGCTTTCGTCCCAGCGGTGAAGATATAGGAGGTCGAGGAAGTCTACGCCCAGACGTTGAAGACTCCCGGCGATACCCGCTTCGATGACGGCCGGCGAATACGGCGGGACGATCTTGGTGGCAAGGATGACACGGGTGCGAGCCGCCCGCGATGCGATCCATTCGCCAACAATTCTTTCGGAGGCACCCCCGCCGTACGCCACGGCGGTATCGAAGAACGAGATCCCATGATCCAGCGCGTAGTCCATCATCGCAAACGAAGGATCCCGGCCGATCTCGCGTCCGAACGTGACGCAACCGAGACCGAGGCGGGATGGAATGGAGGGAGCGAGAGCGAGGGTGTCTTCCACGGCAATGACGACGGTTCGACGACAAGTGGACGTTGTTCCGCGCAGGTGTGCCAGCACAACAGTGCCGTATTTTAAAGTATACCAAGATGGCTGCTCCCGTTGACGGCTCGAATCGTGGGCTCGACATCCTTGACACGGCAGACGCTGAAAAAGTATACACGAGTCGGCACATCTTTTACCGCCGAATGTTTTCGGTCTGAGCGAGGCGGCAACGTTCTCGAGCGGACCTGGAGGCTCGGTTGGTCGACTAACTATTCGGTCTTCAGGAGCAACCCAAGATAACCGCCATCATGAACGCAAATCGCTTCACCTCACTCTTTCGGTCGATGGCATCCGCCGCGATGTTCTTGGGATTCGTGTTTTCGCTTCAGGCGCAAACGGCCCCTACGCCGGCGACGCAGTCCTCGGCCTCTTCGAAGGACGACAAGCCGATCCAGCTCGAAGCCTTTGAGGTCGTGATGACGCAAGATAAGGGTTACCACAGCCCATACTCCGGCAATGCGCTGCGGACGAACGAAGAGATCATGAAGGTGCCGCAGTCGATCACGGTCCTCACCCGAGATCTGATCGACGACATCGCGAGCATCGATTTGTCGGATATGCTGAATTACATCGGTGTCGGCAATTTTCAGCAGGGTGACTCCGCTTACGTCCGCGGCAACAATGCCAACATCAATACCGATGGGGCGGGGGATGGTTCTCCGTCGATGGCGCCAGACTCGGCGACGATCGATTCCGTGACGGTCGTACGCGGACCAATCGGGGTTCTCTATGGCGGCAACTCCAGCATCACGGGCGCCGTGGTTCGCCAGACCCGAGTGCCGCTCGATCGCCGGCAGACGATTTTCAAGGCGACGATCGACGAATGGGGCTATCACCGGGCCGAAGTTGATCACACGGGCCCACTGGGCTCCATCGGTGCGGCGAAGTTCAGCTACCGTCTCGATCTCGCATATCAGAACGGTGAGACGTTTCTGCGGAACGTCGTCAATGAGCGTCGGGTTTATTTCGGCGTCGTCCAGATGAAGTACAAAAACACGACGCTTCGCCTGAATGCGCAGACCCAACAGTTGAGGCAGCCCCCGCACAAGAACACCGTTGCCACGCCCGAGGGTTTGCCCTGGCTGGGCGCTGGTCGCGACGAAAGCTTCCTCGATAAGAAGTCGATGATCCGCACCAGCACGAGCCAGGTCCGTGGGGCATTGATTCAACGTTTCTCACCCGGCTGGTCTTTGAATGCGTACGGGACGGTGAGCCACTTTCGTTATGGTCCGCAGTCGGTCCTCATCGTGGACCAGGTGAATTATCAGCGGCAGGTGGTGCGAATGTTCGCGCGCCGAAACAATGGCGGCGTGGATGCATTCAATGGCGGCGCGGATCTCAACGGCGTCTACAAGCTTCTGGGGCGGGAATTTCGCACCAGCATGGGCGGCACGGCATGGACGAGCCATCGCGGTCCTTACGATCATTTTGGGAATCCCGACTTCGGCTCGCAAAACGCGCACGTGGGAACTCCCGTGCGCTCGGCCGCAGCGGCGCTCGGCTTTGATCGGCTGGAAATTCCGTTCTCCCAAGTCCGCAGCGCGATGGACAATCTCAACCACGTTTCGGCGGAACAGTATCGCATCCCCGCGACCGCGAACATCGGCACACTCGCGACCACGAACGAAACGAACATCTACGCTCAGCAGAACGTCGAACTCATTCCCAACCGGTTCATCGTGACGGGCGCCCTCTCGAAGATTAACAATCGATCGAAGTCGACGAATTACACCACCTCCACGAAGGCGCTCCCGAGCTTCACGCACAACACGCGTGACCTGCACCGGTACGGATTTGTGCTCAATCTCACGAAAAACGTCGCCGTTTATGGAGTGGAAAGCACCATGGTGGTCTTCATCAATTCGACGAGTCGGCTCGAGAATGGTGACTTCATTCCACCGCGGGACGGACAGATGCGTGAGATTGGGCTCAAGACCACTTTGTTCGACAATCGTCTCACGGTGACCTCGGGTTTGTACTCGACCTATTACAAGAACTGGGCCGTGAGCCGCACCGGTGGCATCACGCCCGGCTTCACCTACAATGTGTTCGATCTCGTTCGCGACAGTTACATCAAAGGCTGGGACGTGAGCGTGGCGGCACGCCCACTCCCGACGTGGCAGTTGATGCTCAACTATGCGAAGCAGGATCCTCGAATCCAGGTCACCAACACGCGGTTGCCTTCGAGCTTCCGCGGTTCGTGGGGAGTTTTCAGCAGCTATCAGTTCACCACCGAACCGCTGAAGAAATTCCGCATCGGTGGCGGGGCGAATCGGATTATGGATCGGCTCACGGGCGGCGGTCAGTTGATCCTGCCCACGGGGCAAGCTGCGAGTGCCGTGCCGGGTTCATCAGCCAGCATTCGCTTGAAGGACGGGACGATGACGACGGGCTTTGTTGAATATCAGATCAACCGGCAGTGGCAGGTGAAGGTCAACGTGAACAACATCCTGGACGAAACGTTCGTCGTCGGAGCGCAACATGCGGCGGCGATTGATCCGAGTCAGCCGAGAACTTTTTCGTTGATCGCGACCGTTCGATTCTAGACCGGAAAGCTGAATGGACGTGGAGCCCGTTGCTTTCAATCGGTGGGCTGACGAGCAACGCGAACAAGGTGCGATGGGCGTTGGGGTCCACGGCCCTGACGACGGGTCCGAGGTCTCGTAGTGGGTCGTGGACGTTCCGCAGAGCGTCCTACGGCTTCCAATACGTGCCGCCGAGGAAATATTTCCCGAAGAGATTGTAATAGTAAACCGTCAGCACGCGTCCGTCCGGGAGCTGAAATGATTCTGGATAACCGATGTCCCAGTTGATGAAATCCTTTCGAATCTGAACCTCGGTTTGGATGTCCCACGTCGCGCCGCTGTCGCTACTGAAACACGCACGAATGCCGCCGGGACGGGCGTGTTGTGGCGGCCGAATTCCATAGGACGCCATAAGGCGGCCGTCAGCGAGTTGGATGAGGTCGACGGGGTGACCGTGCATCGCGGTCTTCCGGACGGGAGACCACGTCTTCCCGTCGTCATCCGAATAGGTCATCCAAATGGCGTGATCCGGCCCGTGATTGCGCAGGCCGACGACGAGGCGCCCGGTTTTCGTGCGCACGATTCCCGGCTCCACGAAGCCACCGAGCTTGCCACCTGGATCAGTCGCGATCGTCGAAACGTATTTCCAGCTCTTGCCCTTGTCCGTGGAGCGCAGCATGACCGACGAACGATTCTTTTCGTCGCCGGCGATATTGTAGCCGATGACGGGCATGAGCACGGAACCGTCGGGCATTTCCACTGGCGCATCGGTGGGTCCCTCGACGTTGCGGAACGGCATGCCCGTGGTGTCAAGGTACTGCGGCTCGGACCAGGTTTCGCCGTTGTCGGTGGAGGTGATGATATAGGTGCCGAGGTAATGTTTATCGGGCTCGCTGAGATGCTTCGTCGCGCCGAAGATGTAACTGCCATCGGGATTGTAGAGGTTGTTGTAATAGACCCCCACGACGATGGTGCCGTCGCGCAGCTGCACGCCACAGGCCTCGCGCTCGTCAACGTTCTTCAGTCCTGCCATCACGCGTCGATCGCCCCACGTCTGGCCACCATCTTTCGAGCGCAGCATGACAACATCGCCATCCTGCGCGTAGTGCTCCGATGCCTCGCGGGCGGTGATCAGGAGCTCACCGTTTTGAAGTGGAATCAGATCCGCGGGATGGAGATGCCTGAATCCATTGGCGTAGATCACCTCGTGCTTGAACCGGCCTTGATCAAGGAGCTCCTCGTAGACTTGGGTGGCGAGGATGTGAGTCTGTTGGTTCACCGCGGCCATGTCTTGCCGGAGTGCCTCAACTTCGCCCTGAAGACTTTCCATGGACTGCTTCAGCGAGTCGCGACGTTCCTTGACCATGAACCAACCACCCTCCCATCCCGCGAAGGGAACGATCTCCACCTTCAAGGTCGCAGGCTGGTTTGGCTCCACGACGTCGGCAGGAACGGTAAAATGAAAAAGCCCGCTGTTGCCGTTGAGATCGCCCTGGCGATGCGATCCGAAATACGGATACTCCACGCGCTTGGAGATGTATTTGAGCTGGAACTCGCCCTCGGTCCACGTGAAATCGCGAGTGACACCGAGGGTGAAGGTGAGGACGGGCCGACCGTTGATTGAAAGCCGGGCTTGCGGGCCCCGAGAATATTCCGAGGGCAGGATGCTGGTTGCAGCGATGAACGAAAACGTCGTGCGACGTTTTTCCGGCACGGTCGCTGTTTTCCAGCTCACATAATTCTGCGCGCGCTGACCCGGTGCCCACCAACCCGCGGTAAGATATCCCCTCGCCGCACCGCGGAAGTCCCGGCTGTTCGGCGTGTAATTGGCGTTGTAGTGAAACTCCACGCGGTCAAAGCCCTCGACCCATTGAGTGGGTTGGGCCGGACCGGCGGTCGCCAAAGCGAGAAAGACGACGCAGGACGCAGCAATCCGCGGTGACCATTGCATAGGCATACGGGTGTATACACTACACGTGCGCTTCAAGTTTTTTCGCTGCGTGGCCTGCCTCGCTTCGTCCAACGAGCGCAAACTACCGCAGTCCGGTGGGGAAAAGCGGCGCTCTTTACCGCGGCCTCGGGGGAGGCGACAGATGTATTTTCGCAGCCTCCGAAGAAACGCGAAGCACCGCCGTAGGCGCCCACTTCAAATCGAACCTCGCGCTGAGCGACAAACTCAGCCGCCCGCTAATCTTGCCCGAATCCACGCGAAATCAGAACGTGGCTGAGGGACCGAGACATGGAGCGTTTCCCCAAATCTCTGGGCCGCCGAGATCTCGGTATTTTCGCAGCTCTCCCCTGAATCACGCATCCTTCGTGCGATCCGCGGGAGGACCGCTGACCCTGGCTTAATTGCGCACGCTGGCTTGAGGCCCGGCGAGATGACCATTCACGAGTTCGGTCATCATTCGACACACCTGACCGCTACAATACCTGCCACCAAAGCGCGTCGTAAGTTCGTCTCGGAGTTGTTGGACGGCCCGCGGCTCCAACCCGCCGAGGACGCTCATGAAATAGTGCATGAGGACATCGGCGCCTTCGGTGGGCGATATGCTGCCGATTCGGGACATGGTTTCCTGGGAGGTACTCTCGCGAGCGGGGTTGTTTCGCATGCTCGAGTGATGGAGGGGCCCGGGCACCCTCACAATCAAGGGAGCTGCTTATGGAGCTGGGTAATTCCCCTTATTCACTGAAGCTCAAAATTAAAGCACTTCGCACGGAGCATGGCGGTCGTTCGTGCAGTATTAAAAGATCCGGTTACGGCCTCCTGAGATCGGCAGGCAGCCCCGCCTGTCGCGACGCCGTGCAAGGTAGCCTTGGACGCTCGCCGGTAATTGAAGCTTTGCCGGCTGGTTGATTTGCTGCATATCCGCGAAATGGCTCGAGCCGAAAAGCGTCCCGTGACGGTGCATACGATTGCGGCGCATGTCGGAATATCGCCCGCCGCCGTATCGACCGTGCTGGCGAACCGTCATGAGGAGCGGCGACTGGCACCGGCGACGGTGGAACGCATTCGTCAGGCGGTGCGCGAACTCGGCTACGTTCCGAACGTCGCCGCTCGGCGGCTGCGAGCGCACGACCCTGATGTCCGGCACATGGAGCTCGGGATTCTGACCTCGTTCGAGGCGCCGCTTTTCCTGGTGAGCCGGGCATTGCGGGAGGTGCAGCGGACGGTCGACACGCGCTCATCACCGGATCGGCGGTTTTCTGTTTCCATCGACATGTATCACGCCGGTCGGCTGAAGGAGATGCCGGGATTGCTCAGCGCCAGCCGATTTAATGGTGTCATCATCACGAATACGCTGCCGGAGGATGACGCGTTCCTCAAATCGACCACGCTGCCCTATGCCGTGGTGGTTCAGGGGCGGCGGCTTTCAAACTATTGCTGCGTGCTGGAGGCGCCGGGGGAGGGTGGTCGCCGGGCCGCGGAGATCCTGCTTGGTTCCGGCCGGCGCCGTCCGGCGGTGCTCACGCCGTCACTTCTCACCGAGACGACGGGGGATCGCGCCGATGCATTTTGTGCGGCTTTTCGTGAGGCCATGGGAGTGGAGCCCGCCCGTCTTGCCGCCGTCGGCTTCACGCCCGCGAGTGGGTCGGTTGCAACGCGCTCATACCTTCATGCCGAGCCCAAGTGCGATGGATTGTTTGCGGTCACTGATACGCTCGCGCTGGGCGCGCTGCACGCGATCAAGGCCTCAGGACGCCGCGTGCCTCAGGACGTCGCGGTCGTTGGAGTGGGGGACCACGAACACGCCGACTACTTCGACCCACCCCTCACCTCCGTTGGACCGGTTTACGATCAGGTGGTCGAGGAAATCGTCGGTCTCCTCTTCAATCTCATGAATCGCCGGCGCGTTAATCCGGTGGAGGTGTTCGTGCCACCAACGGTGACTTTGCGGGCGTCCACGTGATCCCGGGCTGAATCGCAGGGCCCGGTTTGATTTTGGGCTTGAACCGCAAAACGTTTTAGTCGATTTCAGCTAAATCGAGTTAGCAAACCCTTTACCCCGCGGACGGCCGCGGGGTGTTTCATGCCTTAACCCTGCCTCGCCATGCCAAACCCGACCCGTACTTTCCTGACCGGTGCGCGCTGCTTCGCGCGTCCGTTGCTCGTGTTTCCGACTCTCATTGTCGCGTTGCTGTCCTCACTCTTGTACGGCGCCGATGCGTCCGGGGTTGTGACCGGCACGGTGAGCAATGCCGCGACCCGGAACTCGCTCGAGGGGGCGAAAGTCGAAGTGCCGGCGTTGAACCGCTCGGTGCTCACCGACAACACAGGTCGCTTCACCCTGGCCGGTTTGCCGTCCGGCAACGTCGAGCTGGTCGTCTCATATCTCGGCCTCGATACCAAACGGGAAACGGTTTCTGTGAGTGGCAGCGAGCGCGTGGTGCGGAATTTCGAACTTTCCGCCGAGATCTATCGACTCGGCGAATTTAGGGTCACGGGTGAACGTGAAGGCAACGCGCTCGCGCTCACCGCGCAGCGCAATGCCGACAACGTCAAGAACGTCGTCGCGCTCGATGCCTATGGCAATCTGCCCAACATGAGCGCGGGCGAGCTCGCGGTGCGCCTGCCAGGTGTCGCCTCGCAGCTGGACGACGAGGGTAACGTCACTGGCCTCATTATCCGCGGCCAGCCCTCGACGATGAACCGCGTCAATGTCGACGGCCAGCTCATGTCCAACGTCGGCGGCTTCAATCGTCAGTTCCAAACGCACAGCCTCACCGGCGCGATGTTCGAGCAGCTGGAAGTGATCAAAGGCCAGGTGCCCGACCAGACCGCGGATTCGCTGGGCGGCTCGGTGAATCTCAAGACGCGCTCGCCGCTGAGCATGAGGGAGCGACGACGCTTCGGCTACAGCTTTGGTTTACGCTGGGCGCCGCCGTTCTACGACCACATCCAGGAGCGCCGTAATCACGCGATCCATCCGCTCGCGAATTTTTCCTACCAGGAGGTCTTCGATGCCTTCGGCGGCGCGCGCAATCTCGGCGTGGCGGTAAATCTCTTCTACAGCGAAAACGTCAATGGTCCGTCGTCAGTGCAGTTCGATTATCAAAACACGGCCGCCTCGCCCGCGTATCTGTGGGATTTCCGGACGCAGAACCAGTTCAACAACCGCACGCAGAAGAGCGTCAACGTGAAGGCGGAATACCGCCTCGCCGAACACACGAAGATCGTCCTCAACACGATCTACAACGACGCGTTCGAGAAGACGGATACGCTTTTCACCACGCGTGCGTTCGCGAACCAGACAATCGCTGGCGGCACTGCCGCCGCACCTACCGGCACGGGCGCCGTCCTCCCCGGCTTCACCGACACGCGCACCGAGATCCGCAACGTCGCCGGCTCCACGTTCGAGATCAGCTCGATCTTGCGCCGCTTCCTCAATCGTACGCGCCTTTTCGGCCTCGGCGCCGAGCACGAGCTCGACCGCTGGAGCGTCGACTACGACGCGAGTTATAGCCAGACGCACAACAACCTCGGCCACGAGCCAGGCGGCACGCTCACCATGCGTGTGCCCAACGTGGGCTGGATCATCGACACCGCCAACCCCGAACAGCCGCAGTTCACGCAGACGAGCGGCCCGAGCATCTACGACATCGCGAATTATCGCACTGCGGTAACGCTCCTCACACGCAATGACGACCGCGACATCGAGGTGTTCAACGCCCGCGCCAACGTCCGCTATCGTCTGCCGGTCGAGGTGCCGGCGACGCTCAAGGCCGGAGCGTTCTATCGCGACCAGAAGGTCGCTGAAGTGGGCCGCCGCCGGCAGTGGAACTATCTCGCCACCGCGCCCGCGATGACCGCGACATTCCCAGATGTCTTCGCGTTCCCCGGGGCCCAGCGGCTGCCTTACGTTCACCCGCGCGCGGCCTACGAGGCCACCGGCAACGCGGCGTTGTGGGCAGAGGATCTGTATTTTCGCGCGAGCGACGCGTTTGCTACAACCCGCAGTGCCACCGAGGAAATCACCGCTGGCTACGTGCAGGGCCAGGCAAAGTTCGGGCGCCTCGGTGTGCTTGGCGGTGTGCGATCGGAGAAGACCGACGTTTCCGGTTTTGGCTACGTTCGCGTCGCGCCGGCGACCCCGGCGCAGATCCCTGATCCCGTCGCACGGGCGCGCAACGACTGGGACAACCCGGTGAACAACTCGGGCTCCTACACGCGCTCGTTTCCGAGCATCCACTTCACCTTCGACATCACCGATCGCCTCCGCGCGCAGGCAAGCTGGTCGACCTCGTTCGGTCGTCCGGCGTTCACGAATCTCGTCCCGACGGCGACCATCAGCGATCCGAACCAAACCGTCACCATCAGCAATCCCTCGGTCGGCCCGCAGTATTCCAAGAACATCGATCTATCGCTCCAGTATTACCTCCGGCCCGCGGGTGTCATCTCGCTCGGCTATTTCCAAAAGAAGATCAAGGACTACATCCTCACGACCAACATCGGCACCATCGGCGTCGGCGCTAACAACGGTTTCGAGGGCAGCTATTCGGGCTACGCGCTCCTCAGCTCGACCAACGCCGGCACCGCGGACGTCAGCGGCTGGGAGTTCGATTATCGTCAGCAACTCACGTTTCTCCCGGACTGGCTGCAGGGTTTCGCGGTGTCAGCGAACTACACGCTGCTCGAGACGGAGGGCGATTTCGGCGGCGGGACGGTGCGTTCCGACAAGGAAGTCGCGGGCTTCATCCCGCGCACGGGCAACGCCGGCATCAACTACAGCCGCGGCAAGTACCGCTTCAGCGCGCAGCTCAATTACACAGGTAACTACCTCAACACGTTCTCGGCCACGCCGCAGCGCAATATTTACCGCCACGAGCGCACGATCGTGAACTTTGGCGTCGGTTACCAGTGGAAACCGGCGATCTCCTTCTTCCTCGATCTCACCAACGCCTTCAATGAGCCGCAAAAGACCTACATCGGCTACGAGAACCGCATGCAGCGCGTCATCCACACGGGGCAGGCCGTGGTCTTCGGCATCAACGGCCGCTTTTGAAATCATGAAATCTCTCCCTCGTTCCCTCGCCCTCGCCATCGCGTTGATCGTGCCCAGCCTGCAAGCGGAAGAGATTCTGCCCCGGCTGCAGCATAACAATCCTGGCACGCTGGCCGACCTCGGAGTCGGATTGTGGGCGTGGCCGCTGCCGATGGACTACAACCACGACGGCCTCATGGACCTCGTGGTCGTTTGCACGGACAAGCCGTACAACGGCACCTGGTATTTCGAGAACAGCGGTGAAGTGGATCCGCAGCTGAAACTGCCGATCTTCAAGCCAGCCGTGCTGATCGGGAAATCGGCGCCCTCGGTGGGAATCTCGTATGTGACCGGCAAACCGATCGTCACCGCGACGGCGTCAGCCGCGAACCGCGATACGAACGTGTACGCGTTTCGCGGGAATTCGTATCCGGATTTCCTGAACAGCCAGTTTGGCAAACCCGCCAGGATCCCGGTACCGGAGAAGATTCACGAGCAGCCGGGCAATATCCGGCAGAATCAATGGAAGTACGTCGACTACGACGGCGATGGTAAGATGGACGTCTCGCTCGGCATCGACTTCTGGGGCGACTTCGGGCCACTCAACGGCGGTGAAGGTGCGTTCAACGACAAGGGCGAGTGGACGCGCGGCAAGTTGCGCGGCTATGTCTACATTCTCCGGAATACCGGCACGGACGAGAAGCCCACGTATGCGGCGCCAGAGAAGGTCATGGCCGGCGGGCAGCCGGTCGATCCCTACGGCATGCCCTCGCCCAGCTGGGGTGATTTCGACGGGGATGGCGACCTCGATCTGTTGTGCGGCGAGTTTCGCGACAGCTTCACTTACTATCAGAATACCGGCACGCGCACGCAACCCGTGTACGCCGCCGGGCGCAAACTCACCAGCGCCGGCGTGCCGCTCGTGATGGATCTCTGCATGATCACGCCGACTGCGGTGGACTTTGACGGCGACGGCGATCTCGATCTGGTGGTGGGCGACGAAGACGGCCGCGTCGCGTTCATCGAGCATACGGGCAAGGTCGTCGATGGTTTGCCACAATATCTTCCGCCCCGCTACTTCCGGCAGCGGGCGGCCGACGTGAAGTTCGGCGCGCTGGCCACGCCGTATGCATATGACTGGGACGACGACGGCGACATCGACCTGATCAGCGGCAACACTGCCGGCTACGTTGCGTTCATCGAGAACCTCGGCGGTTCGCCCACCCGGTGGGCGGCGCCGCGCTATCTCAGTGCCGGTGGAAAACTGATTCGGGAGCTCGCCGGCCCCAGCGGTTCGATCCAAGGGCCGGCGGAGGCGAAGTGGGGCTATTCGATCTTGAGCGTCGCGGACTGGGATGGCGATGGGCTCCCCGATATCATGACGAATGGAATTTGGGGAAGGATCGTCTGGTATAAAAACGTCGGTACGCGAAAGGCGCCGAAGCTCGCCGCCGGTCAGCCAGTCCAGCTCGCTGCCGGTGTGAAGCCACAGAAGCCCGCGTGGAATTGGTGGAATCCGAAAGGGTCTGAGCTCGTTTCGCAGTGGCGCACGACCCCGCAAATGGTCGATTGGAACGGCGACGGCCTGGTGGATCTCGTGATGTCGGACGCGGACGGCTACCTCGCATTATACGAGCGAAAACGCGGCGCGAGTGGCGCGCTCGAGTTGGGTGCGCCGCAGCGCGTATTTTACAGCGAAGGTGTCAGTGTCTTCAACAGCAATGGTCTTCCGCAAAACAAGGAATCCGGTCTCCTGCGACTCAACGATGGCGTGTATGGTCGTGGCGGTCGCCGGACGTTTTGCGTCGCGGATTGGGACGGTGACGGCAAGATGGATATCCTGTTGAACAGTTCGCCGAACGTGAACTTCTTCCGCGCGCTCGGTCGTGATGAGCAGGGCCGGTGGAAGTTCAAAGACGAAGGACCCGTCAGCACGCATCAACTCGCGGGTCACGCGACCAAGCCCACGGTGGCAGATTGGGACAAGGACGGCATTCCGGATCTCCTCATCGGCGCCGAGGATGGTTTCTTCTATCAGGTCAAAAACCCGCGCGTCAAAAGCCGCACTGCCAGTCGTTGATTTTCCAGCCCACGGACCCACGGAAAACACGGAATAGTTTCAGGTCGTTTTCCGTGGATGCCGTGGGCTCTCCTCCTTCCATGCACTCCGCCACGTTGCCGAAAGGCATTTTTTCCGCCCAATGGATTCCGACCGACTCTGCCGGTCGCATCGATCGCGCCAGCCTGGCGTCGCATCTCGAGTTCGAGAAGCGCGCGGGCATCAACGGTGTGCTCGCACTCGGCAGCACGGGCGAGTTTCCGCATTTCACCGTCGAGGAGCGAAAGCAGATCCTGACGCTGATGGCCGAAGTGGCCAGGCCGCTGACAGTTTTCGCGAACATTACCGACATCCGGCCGAAGGCCGCGATCGAGATCGGCCGTCATGCCAAGTCGCTGGGTATGTCGGCGGTTGCTTTGATGCCGCCTGTCTTCTTTCCCGTCTCCCAGGCCGACATGCTCGCGTATTTTCTGCACGTGGCCGAGGCCGTCGACCTGCCGGTGATGCTCTACAATTTCCCCGAATTGACGGGAAAACGAATCGATCTGCCGACGATTGCCGCGTTCGCGGATCGCGCTCCCATGGTCGCAATCAAGCAGAGCGGCGGAGAGTTCGACTATCACAGGGACCTCATCGCGCTGGGCCGGGAGAAACGTTTCGCGGTGATGTCCGGCGCCGACACGCGGCTGCCCGAAGTCTTCAAGCTGGGTGGCGCGGGTTGCACGGGTGGACTCGTGAACATCGTCCCCGAATTGATGGTACATATCTACCGCGTGTGTGGTGCGGGTCAGCCGGGCGACGCCTCACTCGCGGCCGAGCGGATGCGCGTCGTGGGCAAAGTCATCGATCAGCTCACGTTCCCGCTCAATGTCGCGGCGGGGCTCGAGGCACGTGGGATCAAACCAGGCGCGCCGAAGACGATTGTGTCGGAGGAGTCGCGCGTGATTTATGCGAAGATCGTGCGCGAATTCCGGGACCTGTTTGCCACCTGGCAACTCGAACCTGCTGCCGCCGCCTGAACTTGAAACAGCGTTAATCCCCCCATACCCCTGCGCTGATGAGTTCACCGACCCCGTCCTCGACCACGATGCGTTATGCCTGGTTCGTGGTGGCGCTGCTGTTTCCCGTGGCGCTGTTGAACTATCTCGATCGGCAAATGCTGGCGACGATGAAGGCGTCGATGGTGGGGGACATCCCGACGATCGCCAACCGCGCGGACTGGGGGTTGATCCTCGGCTGCTTCAAATGGACGTACGCAGTGCTGAGTCCATTCGGCGGCTACATCGCCGATCGGTTCAGCAAACGCTACGTGATCGGCGCCAGCCTCTTCATCTGGTCGGCGGTCACGTGGTGGACGGGGCACGTCACGACTTTCAACGAGTTGCTGACCGCCCGTGCGCTCATGGGCCTCAGCGAGGCGTTCTATATTCCGGCCGCGCTGGCGCTGATCTCGGAACATCATTTCGGCTCCACGCGGTCGCGCGCCGTCGGGGTGCATCAGGCCGGAATTTACGTGGGACAGATCCTGGGCGGATTCGCGGGCTATGTGGCTGATTCGCCGGACCACGGATGGCGCTGGATGTTTACGACCTGCGGCATGGTCGGTGTCATCTACGCGATGCCGCTGATCGCCGCCTTGCGCGATCCGGTGCGGGCCGCTCCGACCGCGGATGAAACCGCCGCCGCGAAGACGGGCGTGGTTCGGGGCCTGCTGACGAATCGGAATTTTCTTCTGCTCATCGCCTATTTCACGCTTCCGGCAATCGCCGGCTGGGTAGTGCGCGACTGGATGCCGGAGATCTTGCGCGAAAAGTTTTCGCTTGGGCAGGGCAAGGCCGGCATGAGCGCTATTCTTTATGTGCAGATCGCTTCGCTGCTCGGCGCGCTGCTCGGCGGCACCCTTGCCGATCGCTGGATGAAGACGACGAATCGCGGCCGCATCTATGCGAGCGCGATCGGTATGGGGCTCTTCCTCCCCGCGCTCTTCGGCGTCGGCAACGCGCCGACGCTTGGGTTCGCCATCGCCGGCCTGATCATCTTCGGGCTGGGGTGGGGATTTTTCGACTGCAACAACATGCCGATCCTCTGCCAGATCGCGCGGCCGGAGTGGCGTGCGACCGGCTATGGCATCATGAACCTGGTCAGCATCAGCTGCGGCGGATTCGGCGACTGGGCGTTTGGAGCGCTGCGGGATCGTCACGTGCCGCTCAACCTGATCTTCGGCGTCTTCGCTGGAGTCGCGCTCCTTTCGATTTTCATCGTGCTGCTGATCAAGCCAAAGGACGCGGATGCCGGAGGCGGCAGGCAATAGGCTTTAGGCCGTAAGCTTTACGCGGTAAGCTCAATCCCGATTCTCCGCCGGTTGTCCACCTCTACGACTCACTCTCCAGCCTGTAGCCTACGGCTTAAAGCTTAACGCCTACAGCTCCGCCTTCCTCCCAAACCCCATGAACCCTCCGACTACCTCGCCTCGGCTGCTTCGCCGATGCTTCGTGTTCCGCGGCCTCACGGCCGTGTTGTTTGCCTTGTTGCTTTCCGTCGACGTGCTCGCGCAGGGCGTGATCAGCGGACGCGTTTCGAACGCCACCACGGGCGCCAATCTCGAGGGCGCGGAGGTTTCGATCCCGGGGACGACGATCAGCGCGTTGACCGATCGTGACGGGTCCTTCGTCTTGCGCAATGTTCCTGCCGGGACGCAGAACGTGCGCATCTACTACACCGGCTTGGAAGAGGAAACCAAACGAGTCGACGTGCGCCCGGGGCAGACGGTCGATGCCAGCGCCGCGCTGAATTCGGGCATCCAGCGTCTGGATGCGTTCACGGTTTCAAGCTCGCGCGAGGGCGAGGCGGCCTCCGTGACCCGCCAGCGCACTGCGCCCAACGTCATGAATGTCGTTTCGACCGATTCGTTTGGCAGCGTGGCCGACGGGAACATCGGCAATCTCATGGTTCGGCTGCCGGGAGTCTCCGGCGAATTCGAGAATGGTGAAGTCGTCGGCATCAAGCTGCGCGGCACACCGGTGGAATTCAGCGCGTTGAATGTCGACGGTGTCCGCGCGACGGGCGCGTTTTCCGGCTTCAACACCCAGGGCGACCGCGGGGCCCAAAGCGATCAGATCCCGGCTGAGTTCATCAAGGAGGTTCAGGTCATCAAAGCCCTGACGCCCGATATGCCGGCCGATTCGATTGGTGGGACCACGAATCTAGTCACGAAGTCGGCGCTCGACTTCAAGGAGAGCGTCCTGACGTATCGCGTCGGCGTGAATCACAACACGCACCGCGACGATCGGAACGAGTTCACGCCGAACGCGGCCATGAGCTGGCTCACACGCATTGGCCCGAAGCGAAATATCGGTCTCGCCCTTTCGCTCAGCTACACCGACACCGAGGCGCCCCGCGATCGCGTGCAGATGCAACGCGTGGAGCCCGATGGCCGCACGACCCAGGCCCGCTCGTTGACCAACATCAACCAGCGCGTCCGGGGCGGCTCGGGACTCAAGTTCGACTACAACCTCGGCCACGGCACCAGCCTGTACCTGAAGCTTCAGTACAACTATTACTTCTTCGACAGCAACCGGCTGGTCTACGCCGCCTCCGATAGCGCCACGCGCCGCATCGCCGACTACAGCCTCGTCAGTCGCGCGCAGATCGAGGCCGGAACGCCACCCCGGGCGACGGCCGCCCTGACCGCCAGCGTGGCACCCGGGTTCACCGATGCGTTTACCGAGATGTTGCACGCCAACTGGACCTTCGACGGCGATAACAACGAGAAGACCGGGCGGCAGTATCTGGCGGACATCGGCGGTACGACCAAGCTCGCTGGCGACCAGGAGATATCGTACCAGGCGTCGTACGCGCCGTCGTCCTTCAAGAGCAACCTGCGGACGTTCCTGATGACGTTCCAGAACCCGATTGGCATGTCGATCGACACGCGAGGCAACCGGTCGCGGCCGCTGTTTCGCCAGACGTACGGTCCCAGCATTTTGTTTGGGCAAACCAACTTTGCGAACTACCGCGCCCAGATGCAGCAGCAGCCAGAAACGGGCGACGAGGATGTGATCAACGCCAAGGTGGACTACCTCAAGCGCTTCAGGGAGAACGCGCACTCGCTCGAATTCAAAGGGGGGTTGGCGTTTCGTGAACAATACCGCAATCTCGTCGTCGGCCGCCCGAACTGGAACTACACGGGCGTCGATGGCGTGGCCGGCACCGCCGACGATGATCTCGCATCGCTGATGCAGTCGACGCGCGCCTACACCGTCTTCAATAATGCTGGAGTGTGGCCGGACTTGCCGGCGGTTGATTTTCCGAAGGCCTGGAATCTCTTCAACTCAAGGCCGGAAATGTTCCGGCCGATCGGCACGTCCGTCACCACGCCCCCGGTTTACAGCGAGCTCACGGAGCAGGTGGCCGGCGCTTACGTTCAGGGCCGCGCGCAGGTGGGCCGGCTGAATGTACTGACCGGCGTGCGATTCGAGCGCTCCGAGCTGGAAGGCGAGGGCACGAACACCGATCCGCGACGACCCAACGTCACTCGTGCCAGGCGGGAAGGGAAGTATGACGACTGGTTCCCGAGCCTGCATCTACGCTACGAGTTCACGCGTCAGTTCGTCGCCCGGGCCAGCTACTCGACGGGCGCGGCCCGGCCGAACATGAGCGACTTGTATCCGAATACCACGGTCGCGTACAATGCGACCACCGGCCTGGGCACGGTGACGCAGGCCAACCTGGCGTTGAAGCCGCAGACCGCCGAAAGCTACGATTTCTCGCTCGAGTACTATGTCGAGCCGGCGGGCGTCATCTCGGTGGGGTATTTTCGAAAGGACATCAAAGCCTTCCTCTCGAACACGACCGATGACATCGATGCCGGTCCGAACAACGGCTTCGGCGGCGAGTTCGCCGGCTTTGTGCTCAACACCACCACGAACGAAGGCAACGCGAAGGTCGAAGGCGTGGAGTTCAATTACAACCAGCGGCTCACGATGCTGCCGAAACCGTTCAATGGCCTGAGCATTTTTGGCAACTACACTTACCTCGAGACCGAAGGGCGCTACCGGGCGGGGGCGGCCGAGCTCGCGGGCTTCGTGCCGAAGACGGCCAATGCGGGCGCCTCGTTCCGCTGGCGCGGCGTTGAAGCTCGTGTGGCGTGGCGTTATACGGGGGATCAGCTCCGCAGCTACAATGCGATCGTAACGATGCAAAATCGGTTCCGCCCGGTCGAGACGATTGATATCAATCTCCTCTACCAATTCAACCAGCGCTTCGGATTCTTCTTCGACATCATCAATCTGAAGAACAAGTGGCCGGAGAACTACACCGGTCGCGATCGCGGTCGGATCACGTTCGCCGACAGTTACGGCACGCGATACAACATGGGCGTGAGCGGGCGGTTCTAATCCCGGCCGCTTTCGCCATGACGAGCGAGCGACAGCGATCGAGGTGGAGCGGCTTGACCTCGAGCCGCTTCGGTAGGGCGGACTTTAGTCCGCCGCTTGCTGACGAACGGAAAGGCGGGCTGAAGCCCGCCGTACGCCGAGCCAGCAGCTTGGGGTCAAGCCGCTCCACCTTGAGGCATCTAATCGCCGCGGCGGCTGGATTCATTCCTCTCGTAGCGCTCGCTGAACACCGCGTCCAACCGAAGGCGTCCTTCGATCATCCCGCGTTCACGATCCGAAGCCAGGTGCTCAGCGATGGAGCGATCATGGCGTATTACGTGCGCGGGGACGTTCAGCAAAGACCCGCACTGGTGCTCGTACCGGAGACCCATGGGGACCGCACGCAGTATTACGAGCCGGGCTTCCTCGATGCGCTGCCCAAGGACCTTCCGCTGGTGATCGTTGAATCGCGCGGTCAAGGGCGGAGCTGGCCGCCTCCCCCGCCGGGCACACGGACGATCGAACGCTTCGCGACGGATGTGCTGGAGATAGTCGAACAGCTTCGACCGGCAGGCTGGTACATCGGCGGCCATAGTCTCGGAGGGATGATCGCTCTCGAGATTGCCGGACGGCGTCCGCCCGGGCTGCGCGCTGCGATTGCGCTCGAGGGCTGGGTGCACAGTCGCGTCGCGCAGTCATTTCCGACGGTGCGGCGGACCGAAGCGCAGCAGGCTGACGCGCGCGCGCAGCGGGAAGAGCGGTATCGCTCGCAGCGTTGGTCGGCGGAGGAATTCGCCAGCGTGGGCAAAACGTGGACCGCCTGGACGCGCGGCGAGGCGATCGTCCACGATCTCGAACTGCCGCTCCTCAGTGTCTGGGGTGATCGCGGAGTGCCGGCCAGCGAGCGGCTCGGGCGCGATCGCCTGCTGCTGCCGGAAAAGAAGAACATCGAACTGCACTGGATCCCGGGCTCCGATCACTACATCACCGACGCGCCGTTCTCGAAGGCGGTGGGAGCGGCGATCGCGCGATTCCTTTCGCGCGTGGAGGCATCGCCCGTGCACCAGATAGTCTATCGTGAGCCAGGCCGCTTCGGTGGCTGGCCGGCGAATCACGGCATTTGGCAGTGGGGCGACGAAGTGGCAGTTGGTTTTACCGCTGCCTGGCATCAGGCGCAGGATGTGACGCGACACCAGATGGATCGCGTCAAGCCGCGCGAACAGAAAATCGCCCGTACCCGCGATGGGGGACGTACGTGGAGCATCGAGCAGCCGGCAGGTCTGGTGGCGGTCGAAAACGCGGACGTGAAACCCGTGCCGTTGAACGAGGCGATCGACTTCACGCGCGCGGGCTTCGCGTTGACTCTGCGCTTTCAGGAGAAGGACGACGGTGCGTCCTATTTCTTCTTTTCCTACGACAAGGGCGAACGCTGGAGCGGGCCCCATGAATTTCCGAAGCTCGGCACGCCTGCGATCCTGGCCCGCACCGACTACATCGTGCATGGACCCCGCGAGCTGACATTGTTTCTCACCGCGGCAAAAGCGAATCGCCGCGAAGGACGTCCGCTCTGCGCACAGACAAACGATGGCGGGCGAACCTGGAAACTGGTTTCGTTCATCGGACCCGAACCGGAAGGCTTCGTGATCATGCCCTCCACAGTCGCGCTCGATTCGAATACGTTCCTCAGCACGGTCCGCGTCAAGGACCCCGCCGGCACATGGATCGATGCGTGGCTTTCGCGTGATCGTGGGGCCACGTGGCAACCGCACGGGCGCCCGGTCCCCGATTGCGGAGGAACTTCCGGCAACCCGCCGCATTTGATTCGTCTGCGCGACGGACGCCTCTGCCTGACCTACGGCTTTAGATCCCCTCCGATGGGAATGCGGGCGAAACTGAGCCGTGACCATGGCGCGACGTGGGGCAGCGAGATTGTGCTGCGCGAAGATGGCGTGACGCATGATCTCGGGTACCCACGCAGCTTCCAGCGCGAGGACGGCAAAGTCGTGACGGTTTACTACTATAACGACGGACCGCAGTCGGAGCGATTCATCGCCGCAACGACGTGGGATCCGGGAAAATCATGAGCCACCCATTCCACTCCTCATCTGATTCAATCCCCAGCCGGGGCCGGCGAGCGCTCCTGTTGGCTTTGGTTTCGAGCGCCCTGCTCGGGATTTCGCATGCGGCAGCTCCCCTGGCGCCAATGCTTGAACTCGTCAGTACAGGGCGGGACGCCGAGAAAATCGATTATCTCAAACTGCCGGTGTTGAAGGGCGGCCACGCGCTCATCACGAAAGGGCTTCACCAGATCGATGATTCGAAAGCGACGATCTACGATCTCGCGGATGTGAACGATCCCGAGAAGTGGAATTTCCGCCTGCATTCCTACCTCGCTTTCTTCGAGGGCAAATATTGGGCGATGTGGAGCCATGGGCGGCATGTGGAGGATCATCCGACGCAGCACCTGCGTTACTCGACGAGCTCCGATGGGCTGACCTGGAGCGAGCCGCGCATGATTGCCGGCCCGCCGACCCGCGATGGCTTTCGTTTCATCTCGCGTGGATTGTGGGTGCGCGAGGACAAGCTGATCGCGCTCGCCAGCCACGATGAAAGTTATCACGAAGGGCGCGTTCGTTTCTTTGGCCCGAGCCTTGCGCTGCACGCGTGGGAATGGCTGCCCGCCGCGAAACAGTGGAAATCGCTCGGGGTGATCGCGAAAGGCGCGATCAACAATTTCCCGCCGGCGAAAATGCCGAATGGGGAATGGGGTATGATCTGCCGCGGGGCTGACTACCGTCGTGACGTCTTCATGCTCTCCGGCGGACTCGAGTCCCCGGCGACGTGGCAGCGTTCCCCGATTGTGACGGAAACTCCGGCGGATGGCTTTCGTCCCGAGGAACCGGATTGGTGGACGCTGCCCGATGGGCGCTTGCTCGGACTGTTCCGCGACAACGCTCGTTCGGGACGTTTCTATCGCGCGGTCTCGAGCGACAATGGCCGTACGTGGTCAGCGCCGGAGAAGACGAACTTCCCCGATGCGACGTCGAAATTCTTCTGCCTGCGGACGTCACGCGGATTCTATGTGCTCGTTTCCAACGCGAACCCCAAAGGAAGAAATCCGCTTTGCCTCTCCACGTCGGACGACGGCGTAACGTTCACCCGCATGGGCCGACTCCCGATACCGGAGAAGGCAGAGGGTGGGGCATTCGATGCCGCGCATGCTGCGGGTTCCGTCCAATATCCTCATCTGATCGAGAACGGCGGTCATCTGTTCATATGCTACTCCCGAAAGAAAACCGCGATCGAGGTCATCAAGATTTCACTCGATGAAGTGGAAAACCTCCGTCACGGAAAACTCTGAAGCGCACCGCGCGCCGCCCTTTATCGTCAGCGACCCTCAACCTCCAGCCCCGCTGCTTTCATGATTCCAAACCTCGCCTCATGTATTCGTATCTCCGCGCTTGCCGGGTTGCTGACCACGGTCGCAACCGCCGCCGATTCCACCTCGGGTTCGGCCGCGGTGGTCGTGAAGGAATTCATCTACGAAAAGGCGCCGTATCCATCGTGCCATGCTTCGACCATCGTCGAGACGGACAAGAACCAGATGGTCGCGGCGTGGTTCGGCGGCACGGCGGAGAAGAATCCGGACGTCGGAATCTGGGTCTCGCGTCACGAGAAAGGCGCGTGGACGCCGGGCGTCGAAGTGGCGAATGGCGTCCAGGCCGACGGCACGCGCCACCCAACGTGGAATCCAGTCCTATTTCAGCCGCGGAGCGGACCATTGATGCTCTTCTACAAGGTGGGTCCCACGCCGCAAACGTGGTGGGGCATGTTGCGCACCAGCACCGATGGCGGGCGGACATGGAGCGAAGCGCGCCGTCTGCCTGACGGAATTCTCGGTCCGATCAAGAACAAGCCCGTGCAGCTCGCCGACGGAACGATCCTTTCGCCGACGAGCAATGAAACCGACGAAAGGCCGAGCAAGTGGACGGTACATTTCGAGCGGAGCACCGACAACGGCAAAACCTGGACCGCGACGAAACCGCTCAACGATGGCATCACCATTGGTGCGATTCAGCCGAGCATTCTGTTTCACGATACGCTCGGAGGCGCGAAGCTGCAGGCGCTCGGACGCACGCGTCAGGGCAAGGTCTTCACCGTCGCTTCCGAAGACGCGGGCAAAACCTGGGGCCCGATGTCGTTGCTCGATGGCGTGCCGAATCCCAGCTCCGGCACTGATGCCGTCACGCTCAAGGACGGCCGTCATCTGCTGATCTACAATCCCGTCCCGAGAGGCCGCACCCCACTCGTGGTAGCCGCTTCCAGGAACGGGAAGGACTGGCAGCCGCTCGTGACCCTGGAAGATCAACCAGGCGAATATTCCTATCCAGCGATTATCCAGACATCGGATGGACGCGTGCACATCACCTACACCTGGAAACGGGAGCGCGTGCGCCACGTGGTGCTCGACGTGAAATGATGTGCGTGGCGCCCAGTCGTGGGCTTCGTCCGTCCAAGGTGGCGCGGCTTGAGGTCAAGCCCCTCCACCGGCGGATTGTTCTTTGCCTGTTCACGCTTTGCGGCGTGCTGTCCGTTTGCGTCGGAGCGGCGGAAACGCCGCGGTTGAATGTTCTCTTCATTGCCGCAGACGATCTTCGTCCCGACCTTGGTTGCTATGGAAACACGGAGGTGAAGACGCCCTACCTCGACGCGTTGGCGCGGCGCGGTGTGGTCTTTGAGCGCGCCTACTGCCAGCAGGCGGTCTGCAATCCCTCGCGGGCGTCGGTGCTCACGGGCCGCCGGCCGGACACGCTGAAGGTCTGGGATCTCCAGACGCATTTTCGCGACACACTTCCGGACATCGTCACGCTGCCGCAGCATTTCAAGCAGAACGGTTATACGGCGATCGATATCGGGAAGATTTTCCACAACGAGTCCGGCACGCGTCCGCGAAAGTTTCCCTTCGCCGACCCTCCGTCCTGGTCGCGACCTCCGGTACGTGCGGAGGGCGCGCACTGGCAGGATTGGGTTGTGCCCGGCGATCCCTCGGGTCCGAAAGAAAAGGCAGGCGCCGTGCAATGCATTGATGCGCCGGACAACGCGTATTTCGACGGGCAGATCGCGGAGCAGGCAGTGGACGCGTTGCGCAGTTTTGGCCGGAACAAGGAGCCATTCTTCCTCGCGGTTGGGTTCTGGAAACCGCATCTGCCGTTCAACGCGCCGAAGAAATACTGGGATCTCTACGACCGGAAGAAGCTCGCTCCACCCGAACCGATGGCGATGCCGCGAGCTGCGCCTGCTATTGCTCATCACCGCAGCACCGAGCTGAGAAATTACGATGGCGTTCCGAAAGACGGGCCGATTTCAGCGGAGCAGAGCGCCGAGCTGCGGCACGGTTATTATGCCGGAATCAGTTTTCTCGATGCGCAGGTGGGACGGCTGCTCGAGACGCTGCGCGAGACGAATCTGGCGGAGAACACGTTGATCGTGTTCTGGAGCGATCACGGATTTCACCTTGGGGAGCACGATCTGTGGGGCAAGACGAGCAACTACGAGCTCGACGCGAGAGTACCACTCATCGTCGCGGGGCCTGGGGTGGCGAAGAACGCCAGGAGTTTGGCGCTGGTCGAACTGCTGGACGTATATCCCACGCTCGTCGAAGCGGCGCGGTTGCCGGCCGCCTCCGGTCTCGAGGGCCACAGCCTCGCCCGGCTGCTGCGCGCTCCGAACGATCATGGCTCGGAGTTTGCAGTGACGCAGCATCCGCATCCGTTCTATGGCGGAAAGCCGACGCAGATGGGATACGCGATTCGAGACGGGCGGTTTCGCTACGTGGAGTGGAGAGACATCGCGAGCGGGACGATTACCGCGCGTGAGCTTTATGATCATGCGATCGATCCGCGCGAAACCGTCAATCGAATCGATGATCCTGCGAATCGTCCCATGATTGAACGGATGGAACAACGCACGGCCACCGTGGTGGCGCGCGGTGGGCGCTGGCCCAATCTATTTTCCCGATGACGATGCGATGTTCACTTTTCCTGATTCCGCTGCTGGCCACTCTGGCCGTCGCAGCCGAACGACCCGCCCGGCCGAACATTGTGGTGATTCTCGCGGACGATCTCGGCTGGCATGATCTTCGTTCGTACGGCAATCCGTGGCACGACACCCCGAACCTAGATCGGCTGGCGCGGGAAGGCACGCGTTTCAACGCCGCGTATTCCGCGGCGCCCATTTGCTCGGCCGCGCGAGTGGCGTTGCTGACCGGGCGTTCGCCGGCGCGGCTTGGATTCGAGTTCGTGGTCAAAGAGCCGTCGGCCAAGAAGCCGGACGAGCACGCGCTCGCGCTGCCCGCTTATCCATTCAACCTGCCGCTCGAAGAGATTACGCTTGGTGAAGTGTTGGGCGGGGCCGGTTATGCAACGGGGTATTTCGGCAAATGGCACGTGAGCCAGCACAACGGCGGCTATCTCAACTGGTCGACCACCCACGGTCCATTGCAGCAAGGATTCTCCGAGGGCGAGCAGGAGTTTGGGAGTCATGCCTACGGGGATACGACGCGGCCGGCGGAGGAGAAGACTCCACTGGCCGGCGGTGACTTGGGGCGCGATGCATTGACCGACAAGGCGGTCGGGTTTCTGCGCGCGCAGCGAGGCGCGACAAAGCCGTTCCTGCTGTTTCTGTCGCACTATTACGTTCACACGCCGATTCGCTCGCGGGCGACGTGGCTCGCCGAAAAGTATGCCAAGCGTCTGCCGGCGGGAAGCGACCCGCGTCGCGCGGTGTACGCGGCGATGGTTGAGATTCTCGATCATCATGTCGGAGAAGTGATGCGGGCGCTCGACGAGCTCGGGCTGACCGAGAACACCCTGGTGGTCTTCACCTCGGACAATGGCGGGCATCCCGAGTTCGCGGCCAACGCGCCGCTCCGGGGCAGCAAGTGGAATGTTTACGAGGGCGGGCTGCGTGTGCCGTGGATGGTGCGCTGGCCGGGAAAAGTACCTGCGGGTGCGACCAGTGAGGCGCGCTTCATCGGCACCGATCTCATGCCGACGCTGGCAGCGGCAGCAGGCGTTGAAAGACCACGGGGTGTGGTGCTCGACGGCCGTAACGTGCTGCCGCTATGGCAGGGTGAAAAAACGGCCGCAGCGGCGGCAGCGGAACGTGAGCTCATCTGGCATTTTCCGTTCTATCATCCGGAAACGGGCTTCGCCACCAGCAAGCCGGAGATCGGCGTCGAGGATTTCGCCGTGAGCCAGACGTTTCCGCAGTCGGCGATCCGTGTGGGCGACTGGAAGCTGATTCATTTCTACGAAGGTGATCGCGATGAACTCTATCAGTTGACCAGCGATCCATCCGAGAAGACGGATCTCGCGGTGAAAGAACCGGCGAAGGCGCGTGCGTTGCGCCGGCAGCTCGACGAGTACCTGCGAGGAGTGAAGGCACGAATGCCGGTTCGGCGATCATGAGTGCTCGATCCGAGAGTGGTTTTACAGGAGGATGCAGAGATCGCAGACGAGACTCTGGCTTTCGGCTCACTGACGAATGCAGCTACGAGCGTGACAGACTGGGTGGAAACGTGCGGGTCGTCGCGGAAAGCGTGAGCTTTTCGTCGGTTGAAAGCTGGAATTCTCGAAAAGCTCACGCTTTCCGCTATAGGTGCGATGACTCGCAAGGCGGCCCGGACGTTTTCCCAGAGTCTGGTGAGCGAGTGGTGGGTGCGTCCGCTTGCTCACGCTCGTGGCTACATTTCTGGCTGTTTTGCTTTCTGGCCGTCGCTCTGATCGCGCCCGGTGCATTGGCGCAGAAAGGGCCGCCGCCAGGCGTGGTCATATCGTCGAGTCCCGATCCGGATCGCGCCTACATCGGCACACCCGCAATCGCGATTCTTCCGGATGGCAGGTACATTGCCGCGCATGATTTCTTTGGGAAGAACGAGGCTCTGACGGATCGCGCGCGCGTATTCGGGTCGAATGATCGGGGCGCGACGTGGACGCAGCTCGCCGAGCTGCGCGGGCAGGCGTGGTTCTCGCTCTTTGTGCACCGCGGAGCGCTTTACCTGCACGGCACGGCGAGGCGCTACGGAGACATGACGATCCGGCGTTCCACGGATGGCGGTCGGACGTGGACGGAGCCGCGGGACGCCAAATCCGGCCTTCTGATGCGCGGACGCTTTCACGGTGCGCCGGTGCCGGTGGTGGTACATGCGGGACGGATCTGGCGTGCGGTGGAAGAGCGCGTGAATGACCTGCAGTGGCCGCTGCATTTCTCATCCTTGGTCGTATCGGCAAAGGAGGACGCCGATCTGCTCGACGCCGCGAATTGGTTGCGGACAAACGGGACGGTCTTCGATCCAACTTGGTTCAACGGCCGGCGGCCTGGCTGGCTCGAAGGGAATGTGGTGGTTACGCCCGAGAACCGGTTGGTGAACCTGCTGCGCGTCCATACTGAACCGAGGCCGGAAGACACATTCGCGTCTGGAGGGGGAGCGGCAGGGATTCCCCGCTACGAAGTGGGCGCGCGTTGCGAAGTATCCGATGATGGCAGGACACAAAGCTTCGATCCGACCCGCGGCCTGATTCACCTGCCAGGCTCGCAATCGAAGTTCACGATCCGCTTCGATCCACAGACGAAACGCTATTGGGCGCTCATCCAAAAGATAACGCAGCCCCACGAAGGGCGTGACTGGAAGAGCAGTCCAATTCATCAGCGCAATGTCCTGATGCTGACCTCCTCATCCGACCTTCGCACGTGGCGGGAAGAGAGCATCGTTCTACGCTGGCGGCAGGGCGAGATTCTTTCGGGCAGCGACACTGTCGCCTGGCAATATCTCGACTGGCAGTTCGACGGCGATGACCTCGTCGCGGTGTCGCGAACCTCGTGGGGCGGCCAAACGTATCACAACGCGAACCATATGACGTTTCATCGCGTGAAGAATTTTCGGCGGCTCGAGATGGCGGATTCACCGCCGGATCTCGCCAAGTAAGGGGCTGGAGCGTTTAATAAATTCCATAGCTTTTTCCTCACGCCAAGAACGTGCAGTCCGCTAGGCTTTGCGGCCCTTCGCGGTCGTAGCGTGAGGCTACAGGTTTTTTAAACCGCTCTAAGCCATCGGACTCATGCAGACGGCTTCCCGCGAATCATGCGGAAGACCGCTAGAGCTTGGTAGATAATACTGTAGCTTCACGCCACGGCCGCAACGGGCGCAACGCCTGGCGGCTTGCGACCTTGGCGTGAGATAATCGGCTACGAGATTCTTGATGTGCTCTAAGGCCGAGGAGAGCTGAGAAACCATTGATGCGATCGATGCTTACAAATCAGGTGCCTACGACGCCCGGCCGGTCGTGGTTTATCAAAGCTTCGATAGGCCTTCGATATTCCCTCGGTGAACCCTCCTTGCCCCTGTGAGGCGATGGAAGAAACATCGAAGCTCCATTGAAGGTCCATCGAACGCCCATCGAAGGGAGCCTATAGGATGAACGAAGGATGACTGGAACCTGACCTTTTGCACGGCGACCCGGTGATCGACGTCCTCAAGACGCCCCTGAATGCTTTCGCGGCTGGGATTATCCTCGAGCGCTTGGACGAATCCCGGTTTTGCATCAAGCGCGTTGCCACGCGGCGCCCGGCGCGTCTCACTTGCCGAGCCGTGGGCTAATGCCACGGTCCTTTGTTCCCATCACCCCCATGATACGTCGCATCTTCACGTCTTTTGCCGCCGTGTTCGTCCTCGCGACGAATGCGCTGGCCGATATCACGCTGGCGCCGCTCTTTCGTGATGGCGCGGTCCTGCAACGCGACCAACCCCTGACAATTTGGGGGAAGGCCGCGGCAGCGGAAAAGGTCGAGATCAAGTTTCGCAACCAGACGGCGTCGGTGATCACGTCGGCCGATGGCCGTTGGCGGGTCACGTTGCGTTCCGAGAAGGCCGCGACGTTTCCCTCTGACCTGGTTGCGAAAGGCGCGAATACCGTCGTGGTGCGGGACGTATTGGTGGGCGATGTCTGGCTGTGTTCCGGCCAGTCCAACATGGCGTTCCTCGTCCGCAACGGAAACGATGCGGAACGCGAGATCGCGGCGGGCGATTTTCCGCTGATCCGCCAGTTCAAGGTGCCGACGGTGGCCGCGGACAAGCCGGCTGAGGACGTGGCGGGAGCTTGGACGACATGCACACCGGCGAGCGTCGGAGGATTTTCGGCCGTCGGGTATTTTTTTGCGCGTGATCTCCATCAGAAGCTAGGAGTGCCGATCGGAATTGTGAACAGCTCCTGGGGTGGGACGCAGATTGAAGCCTGGCTGAGTGAGCCGGCATTGCGTGCGGATCCGTCGGCCAACGAAATCTTTGCCCGTTGGGATCAGCGGATGGCGGAGTTTCCCCAGAAGATGTTGGAGCACGCGACGGCGGTGAGCAAGTGGGAGAAGGAGCCGGCGGAAGGGAAAGCGCGCAAAGGAAAGAAGCGCGCCGCGCCCGCGAAACCGGAAGGTCCGGGCAGCCGCTGGATTCCCGGTGGACTTTACAATGCCATGATCGCGCCGCTCGTGCCGTATGCGATGCGGGGTATTTTGTGGTACCAGGGGGAGGCCAATGGCGCGCGGCACACCGAGTACGCGTCGCTCTTCACCGGCATGATCAAGCAATGGCGCGCGGATTTCGGCCAGCCGTTGCCGTTCTACTTTGTGCAACTCGCCAACTTCGAGCGTAACGCCGGGCTGAAGGGCGATGAGTGGGCGTTTCAACGGGAAGCCCAGGCTAAGGCGCTGACGCTGCCCCACACCGGGATGGCGGTGACAATCGACATTGGCGATCCGAAGGACATCCACCCAAAGAACAAGCAGGACGTGGGTCGGCGCCTCGCGCTGCACGCCCGGCAGCAGATCTTCGGCGAAAAAATCGAGACTGATGGACCGGTTTTCGTAGAAGCGAAGCGGGACGGTGCCGCGATGCGGGTGACGTTCACGCACGCGGACGGCCTGCGGCTGACCCCGGCGGCGACCGATGGACGGGCGTCGTTCGAAGTCGCTGGGGAGAATCGAAAGTTCGTCCCGGCGCAGGCACGGGTTGAAGGTAACACCCTGATCGTCAGCGCCGATTCCGTAGGCACTCCGGTGGCGGTGCGGTATGCCTGGCGAAACTCGCCCGACGCGAGGCTCTTCAATGCGGCCGGACTGCCAGCCGCGCCGTTTCGCTCTGACGATTGGAAGTGATCGGATGACGGACGTGTTCGGGCTCGCGTGACGCGGGCGGCGTCGCATCGTTGCCGCCGTGACTCAGCTATCTGATGCCAGGAAAACGCTCTCGTCCGACGCGCCCTGCCCATGCGGCTCGGGAAAGACGTTCGGGGTGTGTTGCGAACCAGTGTTGAAGCAGCAGCGACCGGCGGAGAATGCCGAGATGCTCATGCGCTCGCGGTTTACGGCCCATGCCATCGGCGATTACCGCCATTTGCATCGCACGTATCTGACGACCGCGCGGCAGCCGTACGTGGAGCAGCAAGGGGGCGACGTTCATTGGACGAGACTCGTGGTGCACTCCCACGAGCCGGGCGCGAAGCCGGACACGGCATTCGTGGACTTCACCGCCTATTTCGAAGAAGGAGGTCGTGAACAGCCGATGCACGAGAAGTCCGAGTTCACGCGGCAGGGCGGCGAGTGGTTTTACGCGCGGACCGTCCGGTCTGGACCGGCGCCGGTGAAATCGACCGCTCCCAAAGTGGGCCGCAATGATCCATGTCCTTGTGGAAGTGGCAAAAAGTTCAAACATTGCTGCGGCCGTTGAGCGCAGCGCACTGCGGAGAATCCCTGCCGTGATTTTCGGTATTTGTCCCAAGCGCCTTTTATTTGTCAGCCCGACCCCGGCTAGCTTGATCGTCGGGATTGTCGGCCGGTTCCTCAACTCCTGAGCCTCTCGCTTTCTGGTGATGAATGGTTTGCTGCAGTCCCTCCGCCGTTCGGTTCGCGGGCGACTCGCATTCCTCGTGGCGGCGATCACGGTGCCGGCGATTCTGCTCGTGGCGCTGCTCGTTTTTCAAGCGTACCGGAATGAACGGCAGGCGGTCAGCCAACATTTGATCTCCACTGCACGGGCGATTGCGTCGCTCGTGGATCGTCAAGTCGGGCAGTCTGAAGCATTGTTGAAAGGGCTGGCGGCCTCCCGCGATTTGATGACGGGTGACATCGAAGCATTTCACGAGCGCGCGGCGGCGGTCGTGCGCGGCACCGACCAGTGGATTGTGCTTACCGATGGCGAAGGGAGGCAGCTGATGAACACGCGACTGCCGTTCGGTTCGTCACTGACGCATAATCCCGCCGATTCCGAACATATCGCCGCCGTGGCGGGAGGCCGCATGTATGTTTCCAACGTGGTCTATCGCGAGGACGTCCAGCAGCACGTGGTCTACATCGTCGTCCCCATTCTGGAAGGGGCAAAGCTGAGATATATGCTGCGTCTCGCGATGCCGGCGCTGGCGTTTGCGAGTACCTTGAATGCGGAGCGGTTCTCGCCCGGAACGGTGGTGAGCGTCATGGATCGCACGGGCACCATCGTGCTGCGCGATCCCCACCGAGAACGCTACGTGGGCCAGAAGGCGATGCCTGACATCGTCGAGGCGGCCATCGGCCGCCAGGAGGGCTCGCATGCGAGTATCACGCTCGAGGGAAAACCCGTCCTGGCGGTGTACAGCCATGCACCCATCTCGGGTTGGAATGTGGCGATGGGCGTCGCGGTCGCGGACCTCTATGCCTCAGCCCGGCGCTTGTTATGGCCCGGCCTCGCGACCTCCGCGGTTCTGTTGCTCGTCGCAGTGTTCATGGTGGCGTGGATCGGGCGGTCGTTGGTTCGCGGAGTGGAGACCCTGGTGGAGGACACCGAGAAAATGGGGCGAGGCATCGTGCCGCCGTCGCGTGAGAGCGGGCTGGCGGAAACGGATTTCGTGGCCGAAGCGATGCGCAAGTCCGCCTTGCGACTCAAACAGCGTGATGATGAAAACGCGGCTCTCGCGGCGGCGCTGACGGACGAGCTCGAGGCGAGAAAGCGCTCCGAGGAGTCCAGCCGTCAGCTCGCCGCCATCGTGGAATCGTCGGACGATGCGATTATCAGCAAGAATCTGGATGGCATCGTGACCAGCTGGAATCGGGCGGCGGAGCGGCTGTTCGGTTATCGTGCGGACGAGATGATTGGCCGTCCCATTGCCCTCCTTATTCCCGCGGACCGCCAGAGTGAGGGGCCGACCATTCTCGAGCGCATCCGGCGTGGAGAACGGATCGATCATTTTGAAACCTACCGACGGAAGAAGGATGGCCGGTTGCTCCCGATTTCACTGACCATTTCCCCCCTGCACGACAACGACGGCCGGGTGGTGGGCGCCTCCAAGATCAGTCGTGACATCTCGCAACGGCACGCGTCCGAGCTCCAGCAACAGACGCTGTACGAGTTGGTGGCGCGAGTGAATCGAGCGGAGGCGTTGCCTGAGATTTACGACGCGGCTCTCGACGCGATGGGGCGTTGCAGTGAGGCGAACCGGGCCGCGGTGCTGCTCAGTGATGCCGCGGGCTCAATGAAGTTTGTTTCCTCCCGGCGGTTGTCAGCGGCGTATTGCCGGGCGGTGGAAGGGCACTCGCCGTGGACCTCGGCCGAGACGCACCCGCAGCCCATCTGTATTGATGATGTGGCCACATCCGCCCTCGCCCCCGAATTGAAGGCGGCGATGGAAGCGGAAGGAATCAAGGCGCTCGCATTTGTACCGCTGACCTACGAAAAGCGCCTCCTCGGCAAGTTCATGATCTATTTCGACGCGCCGCATGCGTTCACCAAGGGGGAGCTCCGGCCGGTCGAAACGATTGCCAGCCAGGTCGCTTTTGCGATCGAACGGCAGCGCGACGCGGAAGCCCTCGAGGCGCTCGTGAGTGATCGCACCTCCTCGCTGCGGCAAATCATGGCGCAGATGGAGGAGTTCTCCTACAGCGTTTCACACGATCTCCGCGCTCCGGTCCGGGCCATGCGGGGATACGCGGAGGTCATCCTGCAGGATCACGGGTGGAGGCTGGACGGGGAGGCGAAGGATCTGTTGACGCGGATTGCCCGCAGCGGCGCGCGGATGGATCGGTTGATCCAGGACTTGCTGACCTACAGCCGGATTAGCCGCCTCGAAGTGACCCTGGAATCGGTGTCACTCGACAAGCTCGTGCGCGAGGTGGTGCAACAGTATCCGGACATGCGGCCGGAAAATGCGGACATCGAGGTGGAGGGACGACTGCCGGACGTGATCGCCCACGAGCCCTCGCTGACCCAGGTGGTTTCGAACCTCTTGAGCAATGCGGTCAAGTTTGTGCGGCCGCAGGGACGTCCACGGGTGCGGGTGCGTGTCGACCAGAAGGAGTCTCGGGCCCGCCTCTGGATCGTCGATAATGGAATCGGCATCAAACCCGAGCACCAGTCGCGGCTTTTCGGAATGTTCGAACGGATCCACCCGTCGTCGGAATACGAAGGAACCGGAATCGGACTCGCCATCGTGCGCAAAGCCATTGAACGGATGAATGGCTCGGTGGGAGTGGAGTCCGACGGCGTTTCCGGCTGTCGGTTCTGGGTTGATCTGCCGATGGCGAAAACGAACGGAAACGGCGCTGGACCGGAAAACCGTGGCGGTTCGACCGGCAACACGCCGGCGTGAGGCGAGCCGCGCATCCGCGGTCGATCCCATCGTCGCGCTGCGGAGTGAAAAGCAATGCGTGACGAGCGGCACGCCGCGTACCTCATGTTCCCCATCGGAAACCGACACTACAGCGGATTAAATTCAATGTAGCCGCAAAATCCGCATGAGGCGCAAAAAGCGTCAGAGTAAATGAACGGATTTTCAGAGGAGATTTGTCCGGCTTGCTGTTGCGCTTCTTGGGCTTTTTGCGGCTTTCCTATTTCGGAAGATGCTCGGGTCCCGGAGTACATCTCACGTGGAATCTGTACGCCGATATTCGTTGGCGTAGCATTTGATTTCCCGATCGGCTACGTAATGTCCAAGTTTGAACGCGAGTGTGTTTTCCCACAAAGCAAGTCCTGCCGGCGCTGACGTTATATTTTATTCCGTTTTCACTGTCGGGCGAATGATCCCATGCCACACGATGTCACGCTGATTGCCACGATTGCCGTGGGCTTTGTCCTGGCGTTCGTCTTCGGATACCTCGTTCACCGCATTCACCTGCCGCCGCTCGTGGGGTACCTGCTGGCGGGGGTAGCGATTGGAAAATTCACTCCCGGGTTCGTCGCCGATGCCGCCATGACTGCTCAGCTGGCCGAGATCGGTGTGATGCTGCTCATGTTTGGCGTCGGCCTGCATTTTTCGACGGCCGATCTCATGGCGGTGCGACGGATTGCGGTGCCAGGTGCGCTCCTGCAGATCGTCATCGCCGCGGCGATCGGCGCGGGCATGGCGCATTTTTGGGGCTGGAGTCTCGGCGCCGGAGTGGTGCTGGGGCTGAGTCTTTCCGTCGCCAGCACCGTGGTGCTGCTCAAGGCACTCGAGGAGCGCAACGCGGTGTCGACGCCCAACGGCCGGGTCGTCGTGGGCTGGCTGATCGTCGAGGATCTCGCGATGGTATTGACGCTGGTGTTGCTGCCAGCGTTTGCGCAGGCACTGGGCGGTGAGCTTCCTGCGGGCGACGCTGGAGCAAACGGCAGCCTGCTCGCGAACCTGGTCAACACGCTCGTCAAGGTGTCGGCATTTGTCCTGATTCTGCTCTTCTTCGGTCCGCGTGTGTTGCCATGGATTCTGCGACAGGTGGCGCGAACGGGTTCACGCGAGCTGTTCACGCTCTGCGTTCTGGCCGTGGCGTTGGGGCTCGCGTTTGGCTCTTCGAAGTTCTTCGACGTCTCGTACGCGTTGGGCGCTTTTTTCGCCGGCGTGGTGCTCAGTGAGTCGGATCTGAGTCACAAGGCGGCTGCGAATTCCCTGCCGCTGCAGGATGCGTTTGCCGTGCTCTTTTTCGTGTCCGTGGGCATGATTTTCGATCCGGTGATCCTGCTCCAGCATCCGCTGAAAGTGTTGAGCGTGCTGCTTCTAGTGGTCGCAGGTAAAGGGATCATCTCGCTCGGAATCGTGCTCGCGCTCGGATATCCCGTCCGCACCGGCTTGATGACGGCGGCGGGACTCGCCCAGGTCGGCGAGTTCTCCTTCATCCTCGCCGGTCTCGGCATCACCTACAAATTGCTGCCGCAGGAGGGACTCAGCTTGGTGTTGGCGGGCGCGATGCTTTCGATCACCGCCAATCCGCTCATTTTCGCCGCCGTCGATGGCGCGAGTCGCTTCCTGCAGGCGCGGCCGCGGTGGAAGCAACGCTTTGAAGAGGGCCGCGGCCAGCGGTTCGCGCGATTGCAGGCAGATCTGGATGCGGCGAAATTGAAGGCGGAGCAGAAGTCGGCCTCGCACATGACTTTTTCGCCTTCGGAGCTCGTGAGCCTCTTCCCGCTTTTCGCGGATCTGACTCCGGAACAGCGCGAGGTCTTGCTGCTCCACTTCTCCACGCGACGTGCGCAGCCCGGCGAGCGTGTGATCCGCGCGGGCGAGAAGGCCGATGTGGTTTATTTTATTTCTTCCGGTGAAGTGGAGGTGGTGCCTCGCGGACGCCAGGATAAGATCAAACTTCAGGCGGGAGCCTTCTTCGGTGAAATGGCCCTCATGTCAGGCGAGCCACGATCGGCCGATGTGACCGCGTTGGATTTCTGCAAATTTCTGACGCTCAACCGCCGAGATTTCCGCCGCTTCCTCAAGAAACATCCGTCGATGCATCAGCAGATACTCTATCGCGCCGCAGAGCGGGATGAGCTCAATCGAAAACAGTTGGAAGCGACCCTGGCCGATACGGACCCTTCAGTGCCATCTCCCGAGAACACGTTCACGAAGACGTAGCGGGATATTTCAGAGGCGGAGCCAAAGTGCTCCCAGTCTCTCGTAGCGTAACGCGTGAGCGTGGGAGCGAGACGCGAAAAGCTCATGGTGTGAATTGCTCGATCCAGAGCTGTTTAAACAAATCTGTAGCCTCACGCAACGAACGCCAAGAGCGCAAAGCCCAGAGGATTTCGCGTCTTTGGCGTGAGGAAAAAGGCTATGGAATTTATTTAAACGCTTTGAACCGGCGTTCTGCGGCGCGACCTTTTGGGTTCTCTTCGGGTTCGCGCCTTCACCAATCCACGACCGATCCATCCTTTTCGAAATACGTTTCGGGGTTCATCCAGTCGTGGCCGATTTTGTCGGCCATCTGCGCGTCATCCAGTTCGATGCCCAGGCCCGGCTTGGTGGGCACGCGGACGTAGCCGTTCTCGATCGTGAAGGGTTCTTTGATGTAGCCTTCGCCCAGGCTCACCTGCTCCTGGCAGAGGAAGTTCGGAATCGAGGCTGCGAGCTGGAGTCCACTCGCGAGCGAAATGGGACCGAGCGGGTTGTGCGGGGCGATGGCGGCGTAGTAGGCCTCGGCCATGCCGGCAATGAGGCGCGCTTCCATGATTCCGCCCGCGTGACACATGTCGGGCTGAAGTATGGTCGCCGCGCCCTTCTCGAGGATTTCCCGGAAACCCCACTTGGTGAAGATGCGTTCGCCGGTGGCGATGGGCAGGTGCGTGCCGCGCGCGATGTCCACCATCGCCTCGACGTTCTGGCATTGCACCGGTTCCTCGATGAAGAACGGCTGGTAGGGTTCAAGCGCCTTGATCAAGAGCTTGGCATTCTGCGGGCTGATGGCGCCGTGGAAATCGATTCCGATGTCCACGTCCTTTCCGCCGGCTTCCCGCAGCGCCACAAACGCCGCCACCGCTTCCTCGATGAAGCTCTGGTTTGCGACGATGCCGGATTGGCTCGCGTTTCGGATGCCGGTCTTGAACGCGGTGAAGCCTTGCTGCTTTCGCTCTTTCAAACGCTGCGGATCGTTGCCGACGTGACCGTACACGCGGACCTTGTCACGTGTCGGGCCACCGAGCAGCTCGTAGACCGGCACTCCGAGCAGCTTGCCCTTGATGTCCCAGAGTGCCTGGTCGATGCCACTGAGCACGCTGGTGAGCACTGGTCCACCGCGATAAAACGCATGGCGGTAGATCGCCTGCCAGTGATGCACGACGTGTCGCGGGTCTTTCCCGACCAGGTACGGCTCCACCTCAGCCACGGCCGCGGCGCAGGTCTTGGCGCGGCCCTCGACGATGGGTTCACCCAAACCGATGACACCGGCGTCGGTGTGAACCTTCAGGAACAACCAGCGCGGTTTGACCAGCAATGTCTCGAGCTTGGTAATACGAAGCTTGGTGGGGAAATCCGGCGGCTTCCCTTCGAGTCGTCGTGGCGCGGTGGCATAGGCGGGGGCGCGGTCAGCGGCGGACAGCGTTGAGGCCAGGCCGGTGGCGGCGAGGACGCCGAAGACGTTTTGGAGAAAATCCCGGCGAAAGACGGGCGAAGGTGACGGAGCGGATTTCTTCATATGGGGTGGGTAAGGGGTGAAGTCTGGGACTCGCGAACAGACGGATCGTCCTTTCACGCTAGGGAGCTTTCGTCCCGCTCCACGAGCGGAAACGGGTCGCCGATGGCCGGATGGTCAGTCAGTCGGCGAAGCGCAGCGCGAAAATATCCGCATCCTGCAGCACGAAGCGCAGGCGGATTGTTTTTCCACTCAGCGCGGCTAGATCGAGATTGGATTTCCAGCGTGCCGTGGCGTTGAGTTCGTCACCGAAGAGCGCGGGCATTTCAGCGAGCCCGAATCCGGGCAGAGGTCGGCCGGTTTCATCCTGGATTTCAACCTGGACTGATCCAGCGGCCGAGGTCGCATAGTTGAGCGCGAGATGTCGGCCGTGGAAGATTATTGGGCGCGTGGTGAATTCGCCGCCCCGCGGACCGGAGTGGAGGGAGGCGAAGCGATGACGCGGAAGCGTGAGGCGACGAATGCGACTGTCCGGCCAGCGGTAGTGCTCGGAGATATACATCGACCATTCACCAGGTGCGCTTTCGACGATGCCCCAGGCGGGCATGTTGCTGCGGTCAGTCCAGTTTCGCTCGTCGGGACCCGGGCGTACCCATGCCTCGAGAAATGAACGATCCCATGTCACACCATCGCGGCTCGACATGAACACCGCGTCAGACGCTCCAGCGGTCTTGTGCGCCGGAACTTTGTGGCGGCTGGGCAGGAAGCGCATGGGAAATGCCACCAGGAGGTGCTCCGCGTCAGGGCAGGGCAGCGTGGCGCTGGTGTAGAATTGCTCAGCCGGGATGCCCGCAGCATAGCGATTCTGCGTGGGCTCGCTCCACGCGAGAAAATCGGCGGAGGTTGCACTCTGCACCGCCCGCACCCGGTCGGCGAAGATGCGACTGTAGCACGCGTACCGATGACGCGCGGCATCCCAGAACGCCAGATTCAGTGAGTCGAACGCGCCCTGCGTGATCACCGGCACGTCGCGTAGTTTTCGCCACTGGATGCCGTCCGCTGACGCGAAGGCATAGAGGCCGCCGGGGGTCGCGCCCTGATGCCAGTTGCGACCCGGCTGCTTGATGCCCCCAAGGGCCTTGTATCGCTCGTCGGATTTAGCGGCGGGATTGCGGTCGATGAAGGGCGCGAAGTTGTGCGACTCGACGCCTTTCCAAACCACGTTATTGGCCTTGGTGCCCTTGACTTCGATCAGACCAAGATTCGGACGCGTGAAGTGGATGCCGTCACGGCTTTCGACAACGCACGTCACTTGGTTCTCGGAATGATCGGAGCCATCCACCGAACCGCGGTAGTAAAGTCGGATGACGTCGCCGTCTTTCAGCACGGTGAAGTAGGCGCTTGTCGGCCCCTCCCACGGGGCATCCATTGTCAACACGACTTCGGCGCGGCGGGGTTCGTGAAGCTTCAAGGTCGCATCGCGCGTGGCGTCGATCAGGAAGTCGTCAACCAGAAGTTCCCAGCGCTGTCCAAGGTCGACCGTTGGTTTCCCGGCCGTCATCGCGGCGCTCACGATGGTCAACGACAGGGCACAACCGACCAGGCAACGCAGCCACTTAAAGCGCAGAACGATCATGACCAAGGATTGGGCGTGGATCTTGGCGGAGTAAAGAGGTGCCGATGGGTGGGAAAGGACGCGCAGTTAGTCCCCTGCCGCGGTGCGATGCATTCCGCGGTTCAGCGTTTCTCCATTACCGACGATTCCGTGTACCCCGGGGTTACCGGTTTACTTCGCGCTCGCGAGGACGTGCTTGTTTAGCGCTTCGAGATGCGCCGCGATATCGTTGGGTGAGCCGCCGGCGCCTTCGTAGAGAAGTTTGCCGTAGCGATCGCACACTGTCACCTGTGGCCACGCGCCCCGGTGGGCTTGCGCGAAGAAGGGGACTTTTTGCCAATCCGCCATGACGACGCCGGGCCAGGGGAGTTTCGTGCCCTTCATGTACTTCAGCATCTCGGCAGGGTCTTTGTCGCCATCGAGCATCACAAACGTCATGCCGGGAAGGGACGCGGCGTGCTGGTTCACGAATTTCGCCAGCTCGGGCGAGGTCTTGTGGCACCAGCCGCACCAATTTGCTCCCCAGAACAGGACGAACACTTTCGTCTTATCCAGCGAAGCGGGCACAACGGGGCGCCCCTCTGCGTCGCGTAGCAACGGACGGACTGATTCAATGATCTTCGAGGGGCGTTGGTTCACGGGCAACGCGAGTCGCTCGCGTGCCGGGCCGATGAGATCAACCGCGGAGGGTTTGATCCATTTCAGCTGATTTAATCCATTCGGCACGATGCCAACGTCGCCCTTTTCGCAGAACAGCAGCGCGCATGGGAGACCGCGAGGAAGCACCTGCGCCATGCCGCCGGCGTCGGTGACCTTGGTGGGGCCGACCAAGCGAACGGTGTCCGGCCAAAGGGAGGGATCATTGAGGATCGTCTCGACGTCGAGTGCGCGCTGCGCCGGCGTGTACTTGGACCAGCGCGCGTTGGCGGCGTCGATGATGTCACATTGTTGTGGAGACAGACCGACCTGCCCCCCGGACGCGTTTTGCACGAACACGGCCTGGTTGGTCACGTTCACGACCCGAAGTTTCTGGCCCTGCAACGCGGTCTGGCCGCTTTTGGTGCGCACGTTCGCAAGGACCGACACTGTGGTGGGCCAACGGTCGGGGTGATCAGCCAGATCGGCGAACGTCAGGGTGGCGGGTGCAGAGGCGGCGAAGCCGCGGAGACAACACAGGCAGGCAACAATCAATCCAACGAGGGGAAATCGCGTTTTCATGGGTGGACCAAATGAATGCTCACGGGCGCGATGCTGGCGCGGGTGATCGGAAACTTTTATGAGCCAAAGTCGGGAGGGGTCAACCGGTTTGCCAGGCACCAACGTTGAGAAGGGGTGGGTTGAGATTTTCGCGTTTTGGAGTTCATTCCCAGGTCCCCCAATAAGATGGACGTGGCCGGTGCGTCGGGGATCGGCCGCTCCACATCAACGGAAGAAGTCATCCCATGAAAAAGATTCCGGTCTTATCCCTCGTGGCGCTGATGGTGGTCATGGCAGATCCAAATCGCAGCCGGGCCGATCATCGCCCGGACGAGCAGCTCGGGACGATTCGGTTCGAAGTCAGTGGCAATGCCGAAGCGAGAGAACATGTGATCCGCGGGGTGAAGCTCGTCCACCATATGATGTACCCCGAGGCGGAGCGGGAATTTGCGGCGGCGGTGGCGGCGGACGCCAAGTGTGCGCTGGCCCATTGGGGGCGGGCGATGACGATCATACATCCGCTCTGGCCCGACGCTCCGACCGAATTGGAAAGGAAGCAGGGTGCGGAGCAGGTTCAGCTTGGACTGGCAAGTTCCAGCCTGACGCCGCGGGAACGTGCGTATCTTGAAACGTTGGACGTATACTTCGGCGCCGGATCCGCGCCGGATCACCCTGGGCGGCTGAAGGCGATGGATGCCGCCTGGAGCGCGCTGGCGGAAAAATATCCGGAGGATCTCGACGCCGTGGCGTTCAGCGCCCTGTACCATCTCGCGCCGGCCCGGTTCGTCGCCAAGGACCGTTCGCACCGGATCCAACTCGAGGCAGCGCAGCGGCTGCAGAAGGTAGTCGCTGCGATTCCTGACCATCCGGGCGGCCAGCACTACAAGATTCATGCCTTTGACTTCCCGATGCTGGCTGATCGCGCGCTCGAAGTGTGTGACAGTTACGGCGGTATTGCTCCCGATGTGCCGCATGCGCTGCACATGCCCACGCATATTTTCACCCGGCGAGGATTGTGGGACAAGTCGATCGATTTCAACCGGCGATCGGCGGAAGCGGCGAGAAAACTGGGGCTGAATGCCGGCGCCCTGAACGGACATTATCCGCATGCACTCGACTACCTGGCGTACGCGTACCTGCAGCGCGGGCAGTATCGCGAGGCCGAATCCATTCGCCGGCAGATTAAGTCCTTGAACGGGCCCTACTCCGCGGTGCAGCCGACAGCGATGGCCTTCGCGTTTGCCGCAATCCCGGCGCGCTATGCACTCGAGCGGCAGGCGTGGGAGGAAGCGTCAGCCCTGACGCTGCACCAGCCGAGCGCTTTTCCCTGGGGCAAGGCGTATCTCAATTGTGACTCGATCACCCATTTTGCCCGCGCGATCGGGGCGGCGCGAAGCAACAGACTGGACGCAGCGCGTGCCGAAATCGCGACGTTGGAGCGAGTGCGCCAGGAACTCGCCCAAGCGAATCGTGCGTCGTATTGGGCGGTGCAGGCGGACACGCAACTGCTCGCCGCCCGTGCCTGGGTGCGCCTGGCGGAGAAGCAGACGGACGAAGCAATCGGAATGATGCGGCGTGCCGTCGAGATTGAAGCTGGCGCTGACAAGGAGGCCGTCACGCCGGGAGAAGTCTTGCCGGCGGGAGACCTACTGGGCGACATGCTGCTCGAGGCCGGTCGACCGACCGAGGCGCTCGCGGCGTTCGAGGCAGTATTGGCTGCGAGTCCGAACCGCCTTTATACCCTTTGCGGCGCAGGTAACGCCGCCGAGCGCGCGAGCAACATCGCGAAAGCCGCGGAATTCTTCGCGCAGGTTGTGCAGGTAGCGGTCGATGCCGACCCAGGCATCAAACGCGTGGAGCATGCGCGCGGCTTTTTGGCAGGTGACCGCTCACCACCGGCGTGGAAATAGGACGATCGCCCTTAGAAGCAGTTTCCGAGAGCGGGCAGGAGCACACGCTCTTTTGAGCGTTTTGGAGGGCTGCTCGATTAGCGGGTGACATGGCTCCGTTGGGCTGTCACCAAGGAGATCCTTCACCCTGATGAAATCCACCCCTTTTAGTCGGCGCGAGTTCCTCCGTGCGTCCGCGGTCGCGGCGCTGGGCTTCCACATCCTGCCTTCCTCCGCAAGCGGAGCCAATGACCGTATCCAGGTTGGCTGTATTGGCATCGGCGGGAAGGGCCAGACCGACACCATGGCGACGGCTGCGGCGGGTGCAGCGATCGTGGCGTTGTGCGATGTGGCCGATCCACGCCGCGCGGAACTCGGCCGACGGAACGCGAAGAAAAAGAAGGAGGGCGACACGATGCTCGATCGATTCCCGAGCGCGAAGCTCTTCGTCGATTACCGGGAGATGATCGCGACCATGCCCGGGATCGATGCGGTCACTGTTTCAACGCCCGACCACCACCACTTTCACGCGTCGATGCTGGCCATGCGCAAAGGCAAGCACGTCTACTGTCAGAAACCCATTTCACACTCCATCTGGGAGGCGCGCCGGCTGGCGGAGACGGCGACCCAGATGAAGGTGCAAACGCAGATGGGCAACCAGGCGCATGCGGGTGAACCGATTCGTCGCGCCGTTGAGCTCGTGCGGGCCGGCGTGATCGGGAAGGTCACGGAAGTTCACGCGTGGACGAATCGCCCCATCTGGCCGCAGGGGATGACGCAGTGGCCTGACCCCGTTCCCGTGCCGAAGGGATTGAACTGGGACCTGTGGATCGGGCCGGCTCCGTTCCGCGAATACAGCCCGGCGCTCGCACCGTTCAACTGGCGAGGGTGGTGGGATTTTGGCGCGTGCGCGCTTGGCGACATGGGCTGCCATATCATGGACATGCCATATTGGGCGCTCGGGCTCACCTCGCCGAAAACGGTCGAGGCAAAACAGGAAGGCGGCACACCGATTGCCGGTCCGCTTTGGTCGACCATTACCTATCAGTTTCCCACCAGCTTCTTCAACGTTCCCGTGAAATTCATGTGGTACGATGGCGTCACCTCGAAGGAAGGCGTCTACCAGCACACGCCGCCGGAGGAACTGTGGAAGGCCGATTTCCCCACGGCGGATCATGTGTTCCGGCGTTTCGATCTCATCTTGGTGGGGGAAAAGGGCAGGATGTTCTTTTCACGCACGCGGCAGGACTGGGTCTACAAACCGGAGACATTGATGACCGGGTTCACTGAGCCGGCAAAGACAATTCCCCGGGTGCCGGGCGAACCACAGGAAGACCCACCTCAGAATCCCAACGCGCTCGGTGATTCCAGCGGCGGGCCTTACGTCGAATGGCTCAATGCAATTCGCTCCGGAACACCGGCGCTGTCGAACTTCGCGTCGTCGGGTCCGTTTAGCGAGACGGTGCTGTTGGGGAATCTCGCGTTGCGCGTGGGCAAGCGCATCGATTGGGACGGCCAGAAGATGGTGGCGACCAACGCACCTGAAGCCGCTGCGATTGTGCGGCGTCCCTACCGCAAGGGCTGGGAACTGGCGTAGGCGACTCGCGAAACTCCGAGCAGCAGTGAGCGAGAGCGAGTGGCATTCCCCGCTCGCTCCCACTCGCGGCGGCGGCAAACGCGATTGCTGTCCCGGGCGCGGATGGACCCGCTGAACGGAAAACTTTCGAATCAGAAATTATTCTGGGGATTCCGGCATCCGGGACGTGGGCCGGCTCGTTGCACTGTCACCAACGCAGGAATTCTTCCTGCCGGTGTATAATCAAATCCATCGACTCAGTCGTTACCATGAAACTTCGTTCCCTTCTCGTCGCCCTCGCTCTCTCCACCAGCCTCGCCGCGCAAGCGTCGGCCAAGACCATCGTGGAGATTGCGGCTGGCTCTCCTGATCACACGACGCTGGTGGCCGCGGTAAAAGCGGCCGGTCTCGCCGAGACTCTCGCCGGCGACGGTCCATTCACGGTCTTCGCTCCCACCAATGCGGCCTTCGCGAAATTACCCGCGGGCACGGTCGAGTCGCTGCTGAAGCCGGAAAACAAAGCGAAGCTCGTCGCGATCCTCACCTACCACGTCGTCCCGGCGAAGGTCATGGCCGCCGATGTGAAGTCGGGTGACGCTCCCACCGTCAACGGCAAGACACTCACCATTAAAGCCGATGGAAAGGGCGTGATGGTGAACAAAGCCCGCGTGACGGCCACCGACCTCGTCGGCAGCAACGGTGTTATTCATGTCGTGGATACCGTGATCCTGCCGTGATTTCTCAGGCGATCTGCCACGGCAATTGAACTCGGGGCAGAATTGCAACCGTGGTGGCGGGCGTTCCTGCCCGCCATTTGGGTGAGTGGACTTCCGACGGATCAGACAGGATGCCGTCGTTACGCAAAACAGGGCGGGCAGGGACGCCCGCCACCACGCCTAAGGGGGCCTAGCCGCACGGGGTGTCGATTGATCCACGCAGTTGCCACGCCGGCGGTTTTCCGATTATTCGTCGCATCGATGTCACCCCTTCGTTGCTTGTCATGGTGCGTACATTTGGTTCGTCCGGGTTGCCTCGCCCTGAGCGTACACGTGGTGCTCCTCGGAACCTCGCACGCTGCTGAGGGACCCACCGCCGCCGGGAGGCGACCTAACATTCTCTTCGTCATTGCGGACGACCAGTCCTGGCATGCGCCAGGCGCATTGGGGACGGCGCAGCCGCGGACGCCGGCGTTTGATCAGCTGGCGCGGGACGGCGCGTCGTTCACTCATGCCTTCGCGGCGGCGCCCTCGTGCACGCCGTCGCGCAGCGCTGTCCTTACGGGGCGGAATATCTGGCAGATTGGCGATGCAGGTCTTCTCTACGGGACTTTACCCAGAGAGTATCCGCTGTTCACCCACGCACTGCAGGATGCGGGCTATACGTTGGGCTGGACGGGTAAGGGCTGGGGGCCGGGTGAATGGGAACCGGGCGGAATGAAGCGCCCACCCCTGGGGCGCGAGTATAACCAACGGCAGTTTGTTCCACCCATTTCGGCCGCTCTCGACAGTCGAGACTACGCCGCGAACTTCGAGGATTTTCTGCGGGAACGTCCCGCGGACACGCCCTTCTTTTTTTGGGTGGGAATTACCGAGCCGCATCGCGTCTACGAGCAGGACTCGGGCGTGCGCGCGGGCAAGAGGCCCGAGGGCGTTAAGGTTCCTCCCTACTGGCCTGACACCGATGAGGTGCGCCGAGATCTGCTCGACTATGCTTTGGAAGTGGAGTGGCTCGATACCCAGCTTGCCCGGGTGCTCGCGCTGCTGGACGCCAGCGGGGCGCGCGACACTACGCTCGTCGTCGTCACGAGCGATAACGGCATGCCGTTCCCGCGCGCCAAAGTTAACCTCTACGACCCCGGCGTCCGCATGCCACTCGCGGTACGCTGGCCTGGACGGGTGAAGCCAGACCAGCGCTTCGACGCACTCGTGAGTTTGATCGATCTGGCCCCAACTTTCCTCGATGCGGCCCGCGTGGTGGTGCCAGTCCAGATCACCGGACGCAGCTTGCTGCCAATCCTCGAAGGGCGAAATGTGACCGGCCGCGATGAGGTTTACACCGCGCTCGAACGGCACACGTGGTGCCGACCCGACGGTGCCACGTATCCGATCCGTGGGATCCGCACCCGCGAGTTTCTCTACCTGCGAAACTTCATGCCGGAGCGCTGGCCCACCGGAGGTCCGGAGTTCATCTCTTCGAACAAGACGGTGCACGGTGACGTCGATGGCTGTCCGACCAAGGCGTTCATGGAAGAGCCCGCGAATCAGACCCGTTTTCCGCGGGAGTTTGCATTGAGCTTTGGTCGGCGTCCGCTGGAGGAGCTGTACGATTTGCGGAACGATCCGCACCAGATCAACAACCTCGCGGCGGATCCGGCCTATGCCGCGGCGCGGGAAAAACTATGGATGCAGTTACGCGGACACCTTGAAAAAACGGGTGATCCCCGCGTCGCGGGACGTGATCCCTGGCAGGCGATGGCTTATCGGCAGACTGTCGGTTTCGGCGCATCGTTCAACCGGACGTTGAGCGCCGTTGAACGCGATGCGGCGGCCGGGCGAGGGGCGCACAAGCCGCAATGACGGCTCCGTTCCGTGGCATTCAGCTAACTCCCGGGTGCCCTTCCAGCGTGTGGAAAGTGGTGGGGGGCGTCCCTGCCCGCCGTCTGAGCACTTGGATCAAACCATATCCGGCGAGAAGGAGTGCTATCACCGCACAAGCCAGGCGGGCAGGGACGCCCGCCGCCACATTTCAGCGAGGCTCTCTGACGCCCGTATTACAGATGGAGTTTCGGCCACCAGATTTCTTAAGCGGCTATAACGCTCGAGTGCCCTTACGGCGGTGTGAAAAGTGGTGGCGGGCGTCCCTGCGCGCCGTCTGAGCACTTGGATTCAAACTACATCCGGCGAGAGGGAGTGCTGTCACCGCACAAGCCAGGCGGGCAGGGACGCCCGCCGCTACATTTCAGCGAGGCTCTCTGGCGCCTGTATTACAGATGGAGTTTCGGCCACCAGATTTCTTAGGCGGCTATAACGCTCGGGTGCCCTTACGGCGGGTGTGGAAAGTGGTGGCGGGCGTCCCTGCCCGCTGTCTGAGCACTTGGATTCAAACTACATCCGGCGAGAGGGAGTGCTGTCACCGCACAAGCCAGGCGGGCAGGGACGCCCGCCGCCACAGTCGTGGGACGATTGCTCACCGATAATCCGCACCACTCAGGCTCTCGAGGACCGACTGCTGCCAGGCACGGAGTTGTTGTTCGAGTTTCCGTGCCTCGGCAGGGTGGGAGGCGATCAGGTTCGTCTTCTCGGCCGGATCACTACGGACATCGAACAGTTCCTTGGCCGATCCGGCGGCGCCGTCGACGACGAGCTTGAAGCGATTGTCGAGGATCGCGCGTGCGCCGCCGAAGTCGTTTTCACGGATGGCGGGATAGTGGAAGTTCTGGAAGTTGCGCGTTGAACCCTCGCCGGCGATTTTTGCGAGCGGCGTCGTCCCTTTCTGCAGCTCGGGATCGATGTAGGGTTTGGCGTCCGCGCCAGCGAGGCCTCGCACGTTCCAGAACGCGATCGGAGACGGCCGTTCCATCATCCTACCGTCCAGCAGAGGCTTCAGGCTGATGCCATCGAGGGTTCGCCTGGGCAACGGCTGGCCGGCAAGCGCGCACAATGTCGGCAGGATATCGCTGGTGACCGTATTCACCGCGCTGACTCGCGGCTGTGGGATTTTCGCCGGCCACTCGATGACGCCGGGCACCCGGATGCCACCTTCATAAATCGTGCCCTTCTGTCCGCGAAATGGAACGGTGGCCACCGCTTCCTGCGGCGTGCCGTTGTCACCGCAGTACCAGAGCAGTGTGTTGGAACGCAGTCCGCCGTTGCCGAGGTGTGCGCGCAACCCACCAATCGCGCGGTCCATTGCGGTGATCTCGGCGAACCGTTCACGCAGCACGTCACGTTGCAACCGCTGTACGGGGCGCCCGGTTTCGTTCGAGGTCAACCGGACCTGGCGCGTCGCGAACGTTTCGGGAAGATTATCATAAAGCGCGAGGTCCTGCGGGAGGGCACGGTACGGTTCGTGCGGCGAACCGAACCAGATCACGACAAGGAAAGGCCGCTCCTCCTGCTTCGCGCGGTCGATGAACTTGATCGCCTCGGCCACGACAATCTCCGAGCTCTCGCCCTTGAACACTTCGGGTGGGCCGCCGTTGCGGGAGAACGATGGATCCAACTCGAAGAAATTATCATGCGACACCCATTGCTCGAATCCCATCGCGCCCGGGTTCGTGGGCGAGGCAGCCTTGACCGGACCGAGATGCCACTTGCCGAAATGCCCGCACGCATAACCGGCCTCGCGCAGCAATTTCGCCACGCCGATCTCCTCCGGGCGAACGGACCAGCCCGGATTGAAAGTGCCGTAACGATTGTGATTACGGCCGGTGATCACCGTACCGCGCGTGGGTGAGCAGCTTGAACCGGCGGAGTAAAAGCGATCGAGGCGCAGGCCGGTCGAAGCCATTTCGTCGAGGACAGGAGTTTTCAGGTAGGGATGGCCGTTGTAGCCTGTCTCGTCCCAGCCATGGTCGTCACCCATCAGGAGAATGATGTTCGGCCGTTCAGCCGGCTGGCCAGTCGCGCTGGACCAAGCGATCATGAGGCCAAGCGCGAAAAATGCGACGAGACGGGAATGAAGACGCATGCGAGGAAAGGGTTGGCGGAAGCTGTAAGCGGAAGGGTGAAGTGGAAAGGCGGAATTCAGGAGGTGACGCAGGCTCCACAGGCCTATTTCAACTGTCTTCGGGACGGAGTCGCCGCCTGCCGCTTACCGCCCATCTGATCACTGAAAGAGATCGCTCGATCGTGATCGCTACTCTCTCTGCTCAATACGACCACGTCGTCGTGAACCGGATTTCGCGCGGCGCCACGAGATCGTAACGGCTGTACCCAAGGCCGCGGCCGCCGGGGACATTGAAACCGTCCGGCGCCGTCGCGCCCGTGGCGATCCGCACGGGGAGAATCTCGGTCTCATCGAGGAGGTTTGAGACGTTGACCTGGAAGCGGAACCGACCCGGAACCCGTTCGAATTTCCGCGTGTAGGCAATCATCATGTCGTTCGCGCGAAGCGCGCGGCCGAAAATCTCACTGCCCTTCGAATTGGTGCCGATCACGTTCGCGCTGCGCCAGCGCCAGCCGCCGCCTACCGTGAAACCCTTGAGGCGACCTTCGCGAAAATCATACGCAGTGAAGAGGCTCACCTTGTGCGGGCGCAGGCCCCACCGTTTTTCCTCGGAGTCGCGTTCATCGTTCAGCGCCTCGACGATGTTGAAGATTTCTTGCGCGACGGTTTGGCCGTTCGAGGTGGTGAGCGTCGACACATTCGCCTGCGCTCGTTGCGCGCCCAACTCGATCCACTTCGCGATTGTTCTGCCCGCTTCGAACGCGCTGGGGTTGCTGACGACCCACTGACCCGCCGCGTTCTGCGACACGCCCTGCTGCAGCCGGTTGTCGACGAGCTTGAGGCCGTACCACGCTCGCACCTCGGCGCCGACGTTTTTGCGGATGTAGTCGGTGTACGAGTAGTTCGCGACGAACCGCCAGTTGCGGGTGATGTTCGCCACGATGCGCGCCTCCCAGCCGGTCGACTCCGAGTCGGACGACGCGGCGTTGGCGGGTGGATTGTAGGTCGCGTAAAGGGGAGCCCATGTCGTGGCCGTATACGGCAGGCCATTACCAACGAGGGCGCCGGCAAACGCGTCCATCACGCGCGTATTGCGGGCTTCCGCGCCGGCGAAACCGTTCGTCGTTACCCGGCCCTGCTCGGTTGACTCGAAGTAAACGACTTTCGCGTTCAACCGGCCGCGGAGTAGATCGAAGCCCAGTCCGAAGTCGTAGCCTTCGCCTTTCGAGGGCGGCGCGAGATTTCCTTCCGGGAGAATTTTCCGCACGAAGGAGGGCAGGCCTTGGTTCGTCGAGTAGTTCGCGATCAGCGACAGCCACGGAGTGACGTGGTACACGCCGCCGGCGGTGCCGGTGTGGCCGGACGCCTCGGTTACTTTGCCTTTGCTCGGATCTCGGTCGACGATGTCACCAATCAAAGGATCCTCGTAGTAGCCGAGCTCGAGCAGCTCAATCGTGTCGCGGCGATACCCGAACGTGGTGACGAGCTTGTGGTCGAAGAAATAACTCTGCAGAGCGGCGAGCGCAGTGTCGGCTTCGTTCTCGCCGCCGCTGTTGTTCGGCCCGGCGAGCTCGTTGCCCCACACGAAGCCGAAGGTGCGGCCGTCGAACGTGATGGATTTGGGCAGCGAGCGCCAGTCGCCGACGCGATAAGTGGCCCAGCTGCCCTCCGTGATATAGTTGCGCACCGTGATCCGGTTGTTCGCGTTCTGGACCGCGGCGTTGTAAGGCCGCCCGGCGAGCGCCAGCCATGAGTTCGCGCGTGCGTCGAACTGCTTGTTGCGCGAGACCAATGCCGCCAGCCGGTGCCGCCCGAGCCACTTCGACTTCGTGTCGAACGCATAGGAAGCCGAAAGGCGCGTTTCACGGGCGTCGCCGACATGCACATCACGCCGCCAGTTGCCGTCGAAATACATCCGGCCGGCGAACGGGTTGGCCGGCCCGCTCACTCCGAGCGTCCGGTTTGGGTCGCCGCGGAGCGTGGGATCGGTCCCCACCATCAGATGCACCAGCGCGCGTGTATATTGATAGTTGTGCGCGAGATTGAAGGCGAGGTTGCGTGTCGCCTGCCAGTCGGCGGTGAACGTGAAATTACGCAGCACCTGCTCGCGGTACATGCCCGGGCCGGCGGCATTGGGATTGTCGGGATAAATCCGCGGGTCACGGACGCGAAGGATCGAAGCGGTGACGCCCGGGGTGCCGTCTGGCGCCCGGACGGCGGCATTGGCGTAGCTGCCGGTCAGATACGAGCCGCGTCCATCGAAGACCGTGCCATCGTTTTCGATGAAGGTGGCGCGATGGGTTTGGCCAGTGGGAGCACCGTCACGCGCCACCACGCCGACGGCCTGCATCGCGGCGGTCGGAACAGCGTTGACCGGCGTGAACGTCACCGCCGCCACGCCACGCGCGTCGCGGTTGTCCATCCACGCGAGAGCTTCATCGGTTTCCACGGTGCTGCGAATGACCGCGTTGATGTCACGGCCGACTTCGCCCATCGCCGTGATTTTAATCTCGCGGGTGGGCCGCACGGTGATCGAGCCGAAGACCCGTTTCTTGTCCTGATAGTCGAAGGCGCGCCAGCCACCGTTTTCCTGCAGCAGACCCGCCACCGAAACGGCCAGAAAGTCCTTCTTCAGGACCTTGTTCGCGTCCAGTTCCAGCCGGCTGCGGTGGAACGAGCCGGTGCTATAGCGCACCGCGGCGGTGTCACGTGCCGTGCTCGCCACCTTCGAAGTCTCGTTGATCAGGCCGCCGGGGGAGCCGAGGCCAAACAGGATGCTGTTGGGGCCGCGGTTGTCCTCGTAACGACCGACCCGGTACGCATCTGTTGGCGTGATGCTGGTGAAGTAATCGACGCCCATGCTCGCCGCGACGCCGCGAATCAACACTGGCGCAATCAGGCGCTCGGCGTTCACGACGGGGTTCTGCGCGTTGCCCGCCTGGTTCTCGTTCGAGTTGATCTCGGCGTTGACCGAGTATTGGACCAGCTCGTGGATGTTGGTGATGGCGAGATCGTCGAGGAACTCCCGCGTGAACACCGACACCGAACCAGCAGTGTCACGCAGCGAAGTATTGAGCCGGCTGCCAGCGAGCGTGTTTTCGGCGGCATAGCCAAGGTCGCGGCTGGTGTTCACTTCGAAGGGGCTCAACTCAACAACCTCACCCGACGCGCTGGGCGCTGCGGTGGGGGCGACCGTTTGACCGTGGACCGAGCAAGCGGCGGCGAAGCCAAGACAGCCAGCGGCAACGCGATTCCGACGAAGGAGCGAGGGCAACATGTCCGATTGGGGTTAGGGGGGGGCCCGAAGCGAAGCCGACCGGGGTGGGGCGGCGTCAGATTGACTCGCCCACACCTTTGGCCCTGAGGTTCGAAAAGTCGAGGGGCGAGACGGCGGGTGCGCTGGGAAATGGAGGAGAAATGCTGCAGCACAGGAACGTTTTCTTCCGCAACCGGCGTGGGTTTCCCGCGTCCTGTCCGGCATTCGATTTGCGTCGAACCCTGACGCGTTTATTGACCACCACGAATCATGCTTGCCTCCCGCCACTCTCGCATCGTTGGGCTGACGATTGCGGTCCTCGCGGTCGAGTTGGCGGGCGACGTTTTGTTCGCGCAGGGGCGCGGCTTCGGTGGTGGCGGGCAGATCTATGTGCCGCCGGGGACTCGTACCGCCCGCGAACTCGGCACGCGCAGCACCGGTACACCGAAATGGGAGAATGAGCGCGGCTTCGAGACCGATGTCTTCACGTTTGCGCGACTGCGTTTCGACTCGGCGCCACGACCTCCGGGATCGCGACGGGGCAGTTGGACGACCGATCTCCCTGACGCGGATCTCAACCTTTCCTACCGCTTGCAGCAGCTGACCGCGCTCCGGGTCGATCCCGACGCGAGATTGGTGCGAGCGACCGATCCGGATCTCGCGCAGTATCCCTTTCTTTTCGCTTCAGCCCCCGGAGCGATGGGATTGACCGAAACGGAAATCGTCGCGCTAAGAAAATACCTGCTCAACGGCGGCTTCATGCTGTTGGCCGATTATTGGGGCGACCCGGACCTGGCGTACGTCGAAAAGCTGTTTAAGGATATTCTGCCCGAGCACGCGTTCGAGGAGCTGCCAATCGAGCACCCACTCTATCGCATCGTCGTGAACATTCGCGAAAAGGCGCAGGTGCCAAACATCCACGTCGGCCTGAAAATTCCCAACACGCAGATCCACCATCGGGTGATCTTCGACGCCAAGGGCCGGATCATGGTGATGGGAATGCACAACTCCGACGACAGCGACGGCTGGGAGCGCGAAGGTGAGAACCACGAATATTTTGAGAAGTACTCCGAGAAGATCGCGTACCCGCTCGCGATCAATATCATCGTTTACATCATGACGCATTGAGCGGCGCGGCGTCGTCCAATAGAAGGCCGGCGCAATCGTTGGTCGAATCGTGGAGAGCCGCCGCCGGCGCGGACGGAATGGAAACCCATTCGCAGCTGGGCCCCGCGGCTCGCCCAACGACCGCGTCGTACTCTTCAAACTCCAAACTCCCTCTCTTCAGTCCGCCTTCTTCTTTCCCTTTTTGGGTGCCGCCTCCTGGGTTGGCAGGGGCTTCCAGTCCGCCGGTTTCGGAGTGGCCACGGTGAGCGAGGTCAAGGAATCGTCCCAGCGTTTCATTTCAGATGTGAGTGTGGACGTCATGGCCGCCACGCGTGCGGCGTGCTCGGGGCGGCTGGCGAGGTTGGTGATTTCGGCGGGATCGTCGCGGAGGTCGAAGAGCTGCGTGCGGTCGACCTGCGGGTAGCGAATGAGTTTCCAGCGATCATCGCGCACCGCGCGCTGAATATCACGAAAGGCGAACATCATCGTGGTCCGTGCGGGCGTCGCGGGGTCGCGCAGCGTGGGTCGCAAGTCCATCCCTTCGCTGGTCGGCGGGCCTTGCACGCCACAGAGCGCGCCGAGCGTGGGGAGCACGTCGAATAGATAACACATCGCGTTCGTGGTGCGATTGGCCGCGATGCCCGGACCGGCGACGATCAACGGCACGCGCATGGAATGTTCGTAGAGATTCTGTTTTCCGATCAGTCCGTGGCCACCGCGCGCGACTCCGGAATCCGCCGCGAACACGATGTAGGTGTTACTGGCGTGGGGCGAGGCGTCGAGGGTGTCCAGCACACGGCCGATCTGGGCGTCGAGATAGGTGATGTAGCGATAGTACTCCGCCAGCATGGTCCGAATCGCCTCTGGGGATCGCGGCCAGGGCAGCAGCGATTCGTCGCGGTTCTGCATCCAGCCGTTGTCAAAGGGGTGTTGCGGCAGGAAGTTCGGGGGAAGGGGGATCTTCGCCGGGTCATACGTGATCGGAAAGTCGTCGGGGACAATGTGCGGGTCGTGCGGGCCGTCGAAGGGGATGTAACAGAAGAAAGGATTCGTCGACTGCTCGCGGATGAACGCGATCGCCTCATCGGCAAACACGGCGCACGCGTGTCGCGGGCTGAGCTTGGGCGGAGTGATGGCTCCGTTCTCGAGGTGGCTCAGTTCGGCATGCATGGGGTCGGCCATGCCGGCGACGAGCATCGAACGCGCCCGTTGGAAGGACTTCGGGATCGAGGGTGCGCCATTGTGCCATTTGCCACTGAGAAAAGTCGTATAGCCGGCGCGGCCAAAGGCGCCTGGCCACGTTTCGTCCCGCATGAGTTTCTCGTCCACGCGAAACAGCGACCGTGAGCTCAGCAGCATCGCCCGCGAGGGCACGCACGTGGCGCCCTGCATTCCGCCCATCATGTAGGCGCGACGAAACGCCACGCCCCGCTGCACGAGCCGATCGAGATTCGGTGTCTTGATGTGCGCATTGCCGAGCGCGGCGATGGTGTCGGCTTGCTGGTCGTCGCAGAAGAAGAAGAGAACGTTCGGCCGAGATGTTGCCCCGGTCAGGGCAGCGACTGAAACCAACGCCAGCCATGCGGTGGTGAGGAGACGCAAGGGGTAAGCCATGCCTTTCAATGAAGTGGGCGTCACAATAAGTGAAGTGCGATGTCGGTATCGTCCGGTGAGCACTGATCCGAACGGCCTGTTTGACTAACGTCTTTGCGCACTCTGCGTGGCCAGTGCTGGAGCGAATGCTTCTTTCACAATGTGGATTTCGTCCGCCGGAGTCGGGACGCGAAAAAGCCCGTCACGGGAAGTGACGGGCCGAATCTTTTTCGCTGCGACAGGCGGGAAGTCAGTTTCTCAGTGGCGATGCCCGTGGCGGCGATCCCAACCGCGGTCGTAATTGCGATAATATCCGCCGGAATGAATGCCGATGCCAAAGCTCACGACCGGCGGCGGAGCATAGAAGACGCGAGGGGCAGGAGCGGGAACGTAGACTACCCGCGGCGCGCTCTCGACGTACACCACTTGAGGCTGAGTCTGGACAACCTGTGGCGCTTGTTGATACACCACGGGCGCGTCGGCGACCATCGGAGCATTGGGCACGGTGGGAGCCTGAACCAGCGTCGTCCCCGGTTGCGGGCTGTAGACCTGCTGACCATAGACCGGCTGCTGGTAAACGGCGGGTGCTTGATAAACCGGTGGCGGCGCCGAGTAAATGGGCTCCTGTGGCTGCATGGCGGCACCGATTAGAGCGCCAGCCGCGGCTCCGATGACAGCTCCTTGCGCCCAGCGGTCACCATTGTGACCCCCGATCAGTCCACCAGCGACTGCGCCCACCGCCGCGCTGCCACCGACGGACGGCCGAAAGACCTGCGCGTTGGCGGTACTGACACCAGCGAGCGCAAGCGAGACAGTGACGAGAAGTGTTTTCATTTCGATAGTGAGACGATTCCACCGGGTCGCCTATTCAGTCAAATCGCAGGTCAGATAAAAATCTTTTTAGGGAACCAAGGCGGACGCGCGCTTCTTGGAAGCAGCTTACTAAGTAACTCGATGATCGCGAATTAGCCGGCCTTTATGTGATTCCTGACGTGGGGCGGGCGTCCCTGCCCGCCAGTCTGGCCGGGTGAATCTAAGGGCAAAATGGCCAAATCAGGCGGGCGGAGACGCCCGCCGCCACAACTTAACTCGATTCGATCTACCGCAAACGGATAAAGAAAATCACGGCCAGCAGCGCCATTCCGGCATGCGGCAACCACGCGGCCACGGAAGGTTCAACCAATCCTTTGGCGGCAAGGGTCGTCGAGAAGCTGGTCAGTACATAGTAGAGGAGAAACAGCCCGATCGATTTCGAGACGCCGACCGCTGGGTTTACGCGCACGCCTCCCACGGCGAAGGGAATCGCGATCGCGATGACGATCAGCGGACCAATCATATCGGCGATCAAACCGTAGTAACGTACCGCGTAGAGCGCGAGTTTGGGACTACGCTCCGTTTTTAGATAATCGACGAGCTCACGCAGCTCCCACAGCGACAGATGCGTCGGCTTGCGGTCGATCAACAACATCAGGCTCGGTTGCTCGCGATAGGTGGGTTCGAAGTGTTCATCATTTTCGAAGGGTTTCGAGGCGATGAGCTCTCCCGTTTCCGGCGAGAAGGTGAGCGTACGCCCTCGGACGAACATCCAGCCATTTCGCGCGGGATCGAACCACGCCTCTGCGGCCGTCAAACGCGAGGTTTCGCGGCGCTTGTCGTCGAGCTCGGAGACCGAGGCGCCATAGCCACGAAAAGTCGATTTGCTGAAGCGATTGAAAAACCACATGCGGTGTTCGACGGGATTGTCGAATGCGACGCTATAAACCGCTCCGATGCGGTCGGCGGGCAGAGCATTCTTCGACTGGTGTCGAAACTCCAACTCTTCCTTCATCGCGCGCGATTGCTCCACTGACCACGGCACGACGGTGGTGTTGATCCACCACGAGACGCCGCAACAGATAACGCCGATGATCCAAATCGGTGCGGTCAACCGTGCGAACCCCACGCCAGCGGCGCGCATCGCTGTGAGCTCGTTGGCCCGTTGAAGTTTGCCGAGCACATAAAGCAACGAGACCAGCAATGCCAGCGGCAGCACCACGGCGAGCGAGCTGGGCATCGTGACACCGAGATAACGCCACAGCAACGAGCCGCCCGCGCCCAAATCCCTCAGATCCCGAAAGTCCTCGTACAGTACCCGCACGAGAAGGAGGCCGCATGTCGCCGCGAGTACGAGGCCAAGAATCTGCAGCCATTCGCGCAAGAGATGACGGTCAAACGTGTTCACACACACGCATCAAACGGCGACACGTGGGCTGCGGGAAGCCCCAAATGCGGTTCGGGGCGACAGGAGGGAAAAGAGGCGAAACTTCCGGGGCCGAAGAGGCTTCAAAACAGTTTGGTTGAAAACCTGCTAGTGCTCCCGTTGGCTCCGCGTTCCGTCTTTCCTACTCCCGATGACCCGACTGTTGTGCTCCGTTTTGATCGCCGCCTCCACTCTCGCGGCAGTTTCCTGCACCAAACGAAGCGATAGCATCCGGATCGGCGAGTACGCTTCTCTGACCGGCAAGGAGGCGACATACGGCCAGGCTTCGCACAAGGGGACGCAGCTGGCCATCGAAGAAATAAATGCTGCCGGTGGTGTGCTCGGCCGGAAACTCGAGTTGATCACCGAAGACGATCAATCGAAGGCCGGTGAAGCCGCCACGATCGTGAAGAAGCTGATCTCACGGGACAAAGTGGAGGTCGTTATCGGTGAGGTAGCATCCAGCCGCTCGCTCGAGGCCGCACCGATCTGTCAGAACGCAAAGATTCCGATGATCTCTCCGTCATCGACGGCTCCGGAGGTCACGCAGAAGGGCGACTACATTTTCCGCGTCTGCTTCATCGATCCGTTCCAAGGGACAGTGATGGCTAAATTCACGAAAGACACGCTGAAGCTTCGCAAGGTCGCCCTGCTCACCTCGGTCTCATCGGCCTACAGCGTGGGCCTCGCGAAATATTTCAAGGAACGCTTCACCGCCGATGGCGGGACCGTCGCGCTCGAGCAGCGCTACTCGGAAGGCGAGAAGGATTTTCGCGCGCAGCTCACGGCGATCAAAGCCGCCGGGGTCGAAGGCATCTTCGTGCCCGGTTATTACACGGAGGCCGCTCTCATTTGCCGGCAGGCACGCGATCTCGGATTGACCATGCCGATCTTCGGCGGCGACGGCTGGGAGTCCCCTGAACTCGTCGAGGTCGGCGGCAAGGCGGTCGAGGGCACGCATTTCGTCACGCATTACTCACCTGAAAACAAGGACCCGGCGGTCGCTGCGTTCAACGAGCGCTTCAAGAAGCGTTGGGGCAACGTCTCCGATACGCTCACTGGGCTCGGCTACGACGCAGTGATGATGGTGGTCGACGCCATCAAGCGCGCCGGGACCACGGAGAGCGCAAAGCTTCGCGATGCGCTCGCCGACACCAAGAACTTCAAAGGCGTCACCGGCAGCATCACCCTCGACACCGATCGCAATCCCACCAAGTCCGCCGTCGTGCTCCAGGTGCGCAACGGCAAGTTCGAATTTGTGGAAAGCATCAACCCCTGACCCAAAGCGGGTTCGCGAACTCGATCATACCAATCCTTCCATTCTTTCTGATTTTTAAACCCGCATTGTACAGAAGGCGCGGCTGGATTCCGAACGACGCAGCCTTTGTTCGCGCCATCTGCGAGATCAGCGGTTAAAATCGTTTTGAGAAATCTTCCTATGAAAGCACTCCTTCCCGCCCTCTGCCTCGCCAGCACTTTACTGCTCGTCTCGTGTGCCAAGCAGAGCGATTCCATCAAGGTCGGTGAGTACGCGTCGTTGACCGGCAAGGAAGCCGGCTTCGGCCAGACCTCGCATCATGGTGTGGTGCTCGCCATCGAAGAACTCAACGCCGGCGGCGGAGTGTTGGGCAAGAAGCTCGAGCTGGTCGTCGAAGACAATCAGACGAAGTCCGGTGAGAGTGCGACCGCCGTCAAGAAGCTCATTTCGCGCGACAAGGTAATCGCGCTCATCGGCGAAGTCTCATCCTCGCGCTCGCTCGAAGCTGGTCCTGTTGCCCAGCAGGCGAGGGTGCCGATGATTGCACCTGCCGCCACCAATCCCGATGTGACGAAAACCGGTGACTACATTTTCCGCGTCTGCTTCATCGATCCGTTTCAAGGGACCGTGATGGCAAAGTTCGCCCAGGAGGATCTGAAGGTGAAGAACGTCGCGATCATCTCGAGCGTCTCGAACGCCTACAGCGTCGGCCTCGCGAAATTCTTCCGCGAAACCTTCACCAAGACCGGCGGTACGATTCCGGTGGAGCAGAAATATTCCGAAGGCGACAAAGACTTCCGCGCGCAACTCACCGCCGTTAAAGCGGCCGGCGTCGAGGCGGTCTTCGTGCCCGGGTATTACACCGAGTCGGCGCTAATTGTGCGCCAGGCCCGCGACCTTGGAATCACGGTGCCGTTCCTTGGCGGCGACGGCTGGGAGGACGAGCAACTCCTCAAGATTGCCGGCGAGGCGCTCAACGGCTGCTATTATTCCACGCATTTTTCCGCCGAGAATAACGATCCCGCCGTCGCGAGCTTCGTCGGAAAATACAAGCAGCGCTGGAGCGGCGAAGTCCCGGGTGCGTTCTCGGCGCTTGGCTATGATGCGATTTACGTGCTGGTCGACGCGATCAAACGGGCGGGCTCGACGGAAGGCCCGAAGCTCCGTGACGCACTCGCGCAGACGAAAGGGGTCCCGGGCGCGAGCGGGATCACCACGCTCGACGCGGACCGCAACGCCTCCAAGCCTGCGACGATCATCGCGATCAAGGGCGGCAAGCTCCAGTTCCACAAAACCGTCGCCCCGTGACCTCCGGCCCTGCCGCTTCTTTCACGCGCAGCCTGATCCGCTGCGCGTTCTTGTTTTCAGTCGCAGTTTTTGCGTGCTGTTCGCGCCCGGATTCGACGATCAAGATCGGCCATTACGGATCGCAGACCGGCAAAGACGCTGCCTTCGGAGTGGCAACCCGGAAGGGCATCCTGCTCGCGATCGAAGAACTCAACGCCAAAGGCGGTGTGCTGGGCAATCGGATCGAGTACGTCGGCGAAGACATCCAATCCAAGCAGGGCGAGTCAGCTACCGCGGTAAAGAAACTGATCTCGCGCGACAAAGTCGTGGCGGTGATTGGGGCCAACGCCTCGGCGAACTCACTCGAGGCTGCGCCGATCTGCCAGAACGCAAAGATTCCGATGATGGCGATCTCGTCCACCAATCCGAAGGTCACCGAGATCGGCGACTACATTTTCCGGATTTGCTTCATCGATCCTTTTCAAGGCGCGGTGCTCGCCAAGTTTGCCCACGAATCGTTGAAGGCGAAGCGCGTCGCGCTGCTGACGTCGACGAATTCACCCTACAGCGTCGGACTCTCCGCCGTCTTGCGTGAACGCTTCACCGCGCTCGGCGGCGAAATCGTCGCCGAGCAGAAATTCGCCGAAGGAGACAAAGACTTCCGCGCGCAACTCACGGCCATTCGGACCGCGAAGCCGGACGTGATCGCCGCCACCGGTTTCTACACTGAAGCCGCGCTCATCTGCATCCAGGCGCGGTCACTCGGGCTCGATGTTCCCGTGATCGGCGGCGATGGCTGGGAAGCGCCGCAGCTCACCGAGCTCGGCGGCAAGGCGGTCGAAGGAACGTACTACTCGACCTATTTCTCTCCGGACAACAAGGCCCCCGAAGTCCAGTCCTTCGTGCAACGCTATCAGGCGCGCTGGAGCAACGAACGCCCCGAAGGCGTTTCCGCCCTCGGTTACGATGCCATGAACCTCATCGCCGCCACGATGGAACGGATCGGCACGACTGAGTCCGCGAAGCTCCGCGACGCTCTCGCCGCGACGAAAGATTTTTCCGGCGTGACCGGCAAAACCACGATCGACAAAAACCGAAACAGCGAGAAGGCGGCGGTGATGCTGGTGGTGAAGGGGGGGAGGACGGAGTTTTTTGAGGCGGTGTCGCCTTAACGCGAGCAGGCGAAAGCGTAGAGTCTAGAGCCCAGAGCTGAGAGCAAGAACGTGTTCAAATTCGAGAAATTAACCGTCTGGCACAAAGCCATCGCCTTCGCTGATTTGGTTTATCTGGAGACGCGTTTCTTTCCGACCGACGAGCGCTTTGGCCTCACGAATCAGGTTCGGCGCGCCGCCAGTTCCATCTCATCCAATATTGCCGAAGGCTCGGCGCGGCCAGACGCCGATTTCGCCAAATTTTTGGGCTACGCGACCGGTTCTCTCTACGAGGTTGTGACGCAGGCTTCGATCGCACGGCGCCAGAATTTTCTCCATGAGGAGGCGTTCACGAAGATTTACGGCGATGCGGAGGAAATCGGTCGCATGTTAAGCGGCTTGCGTGATTCTCTTCGCGTTTAAAGACATGTTTGAATTGGTCTGACGCTCTCCGCTCTAGCCTCTCAGCTCTAAGCTTTCCTCCGCCTGCGTGTCCGAATTCCTCCAACAACTCCTCAACGGTCTCTCCCTCGGCGCCATCTACGCGCTGATCGCGCTGGGCTACACCATGGTCTACGGGGTGCTGCGCTTCATAAATTTTGCGCACTCGGATGTGTTCATGGTCGGCGCGTTCATCGGCTACTACGTGGGGCGGATCGTTCCCGAAGGAACGATCTGGGGTGGGTTGGTGGTCTTGTTGGCGGCAATGGTGGGCTGCGCGCTGCTCGGCATGACCATCGAGCGGCTGGCTTATCGGCCCCTGCGCGGCGCGGCCACGCTGAACGTCCTCATCACCGCGATCGGCGTGTCGCTGCTGTTGGAATACAGCGGGCAGGTTTTCTTCGGCGCGGCGCCGCGCACCTTTCCAGCCGTTTTCCCGGTGAAGAACTTCGACCTCGGCGGACTCGTGATTTCCACCAATCAGCTCATCGTCATCGTCGTCGCGGTGCTGCTGATGATCGCCCTGCAGTTCATCGTCCATCGCACGAAAATCGGCACTGCCATGCGCGCCGTCTCCCTGAACCCGAAGGCGGCCCAGCTGGTCGGGATCAACAATGACATCGTGATTTCATTCACGTTCGGGCTCGGCTCGGCGCTCGCGGCCGCCGGCGGAGTGCTCTACGCGCTCAATTATCCTTCAATCGATCCGTTGATGGGCGTCATGCCCGGATTGAAAGCGTTCGTTGCCGCAATCCTCGGAGGAATCGGTAACATCCCCGGCGCCGCGCTGGGTGGCCTGATTCTTGGCACGGTGGAAACCTTCGTGAACGGTAGCCAGTGGTCGACGTACAAGGACGCCATCGCCTTCGCGATCCTGATCATCATCCTCCTGTTCCGACCAGCAGGACTGCTGGGGAAGTTCACGGTCGAGAAAGTGTGATCGCGATCCGCGATTCGCTGTCAGCAATAAGCTCCCAAGCACTCGTTCCAAAGGTCTCAAAATCTAAAGCTCAGAGCTTGTCGCTTACCGCCTAAAGCTCCTCTTCCATGCCCCGCCCGCATCTTGCCCTCCTCGTCACCCTGCTGGTCGCGTTGGGCATCTCGCATTTTTCCAGTTCCATCGATCCCTACTACCTCGACGTGGTGATCGGCATCGGGATAAACATCATCCTCGCCGTCTCGCTGAATCTGGTAAACGGGTACACGGGCCAGTTCTCCCTTGGACACGCCGGGTTCATGTCGGTCGGCGCCTACTTCTCCGCGGCGGTCAGCCTTTTCGTCGCGCCGCAACTTCTCGGTGGCAACACCGGCTCGGTTTTTCAACAAGGTCTCCTTTTCATCGCCGCCCTCCTGGCAGGTGGCCTTTGCGCGGCGCTGGCCGGGTTGTTCGTGGGCGTACCTTCGCTGCGGCTCAAAGGCGACTACCTGGCCCTCGTCACCCTCGGTTTCGGTGAAATCATCCGCGTCATTTTCCAGAACGTCGAAAAACTGGGCGGCGCGCTCGGGCTCAATGCCATCCCGCCCCACACGACGATTTTCTGGGTGATGGGATTTGTGGCGATCACCGTTTTCGTCGTCACCTGCCTCGTCAACTCGACCTATGGACGCGGTTTTCTGGCCACGCACGACGACGAGATCGCGAGCGAAGCGGTCGGCCTCAACACCACCGGCTATAAAATTGTGGCATTCGTCATTGGCGCGTTCTTCGCCGGGATCGCCGGCGGGCTCTATGGTCACTTCAAGCTGACGATTACTCCGACCGGATTCGATTTCACCAAGAGCATCGAGATCGTCGTGATGGTCATCCTGGGCGGCATGGGAAACACGATTGGCGTCATTCTGGCGGCTGTTCTTCTGACATTGCTGCCGGAACTGCTTCGGCCTATCGCGGAATACCGGATGATCATCTACTCGCTTCTCCTGATCGTGCTCATGCTTGTGCGGCCGCAGGGGTTGTTCAATATTGGCCTCCGTCCTTCGAAAAAGAAATCCGTTACACCCGCCGCATGACCACGCCAATCGACACGCAGGAAACTCTGGTCTGGCGCGGCACGCCCTCGAACTGGACCAACTTCGGGGCTTATTTCTTCTGCCTGATCCTGACGGCCGGGGTCGTCGCAGCCTACTTTTTCGTCACGCCTCCGGAGCCGCTGATATTGCTCGGGTTGATCGTGCCGGCGGTTTGGATGTTGGTGAGCTGGATCGCGATTCGCTGTCATCGCTACGAGATCACCTCGGAACGCGTAAAAATCACCACGGGCTTGCTCTCGCGCAAAACCAATGAGCTCGAGCTCTACCGGGTCCGCGATTACACTGTCGAAGAACCTTTCTGGCTCCGCCTGGTTGGCTGCGGCAACATCGATTTGGTGACGGCGGATCGCACGTCTCCGAGTTTCAAGCTTCGCGCCGTGCCGCATGCCGCGACCCTAAAGGATCAAATTCGAACGCACACGGAGCGGATGCGGCAGCGGCGCGGCGTGCGCGAACTCGACCTCGATCCTCCCGCGTCCTCGCCGTAATGCCCGCGCTGCTTCAACTCGACAAGGTCACGATCCGTTTCGGTGGCCTCACGGCGGTCAACGCGGTCGACTTTACCGTCAATGAAAACGAGCTCTGCGGCCTGATCGGTCCAAACGGCGCCGGCAAGACCACGGTGTTCAACCTGATCACTGGCGTCTACCAGCCGACCGATGGAAAGATTTCACTCTGTGGACGCGCCTTGGGCGGACTGCGGGTCAACGAGATCGTCACGCGCGGCATCGCCCGCACGTTTCAAAATATCCGGCTCTTCGGTTCGTTGTCGGTGTTCGATAATGTGCGCGTGGCCTGCAATCAACACCGTGCCACCAGCCCCATGCATTCGCTGATCCGGCTCGGCGCCTTTCGGCGCGACGAAGCTGCCATTGCCAAGGAAGTCGAGGCGCTGCTCGATATTTTCAACCTCGGCCGTTTCCGCGACGCGCCGGCAAAGAGTCTGCCGTATGGCGAGCAACGCCGGCTGGAGATAGTGCGCGGTCTCGCGACGAAGCCCAAGTTGCTCCTGCTCGACGAACCGGCCGCCGGCATGAACGCGACGGAGAAGATGGAGCTCGTGCGCCTGATCCAGCAGATTCAAAAACAGTTCCAGCTCTCCATCCTGTTGGTTGAGCATTCGATGAAAGTCGTGATGAGCTGTTGCCAGCGCATCGCAGTGCTCGATTACGGAGTGAAAATCGCCGAAGGCACGCCGACGGAAATCCAATGCGATCCCAAAGTCATCGAGGCTTATCTCGGTGAGGATCACCAGAAGTCGGCAGCGCACCACTGATGAATTGCGGATTTCGGGTTGCGGATCGCGGATTGCCAACCACACCAGACTTCTAAATGGCTTCGCCATCCGGTTCCGAATCCGCAATCCGCAATCCGCAATCCGCACTTTTGCAGGTCTGCGACCTGCAAGTCTCCTACGGTGCGATCTCCGCGTTGTGCGGCATCTCGTTCGATATTCAGCCGGGCGCGATCGTCACCCTGGTCGGCGGTAACGGGGCGGGGAAGACGACGACGCTGCGCACGATTTCTGGATTGCTGCGCGCGAAGTCGGGGACGGTCACGTTCAACGGCGAGGACATCACCGCCGTGCCGCCGCACCGGATTGTCGCGCGCGGACTCTGCCATGTGCCCGAAGGCCGGATGATTTTCTCGAATCTAACGGTCGACGAAAATCTCGCGATGGGCGCTTACCTCCAAACCGATGCCGCGCGCAACGCCCAGACGCGCGATTACGTTTTTTCCATCTTCCCCCGGCTCAAGGAGCGCATCCACCAGACCGCAGGCACGCTCTCCGGCGGCGAACAGCAGATGCTCGCAATCGGTCGCGCGCTCATGGGACACCCAAAATTTCTGATGCTCGACGAGCCTTCGCTGGGCATCGCGCCGCGCCTGATCTCGACGATTTTCGAGAAGATCGTGGAAATCAACAGAACCCAGGGCATCACCATCCTGCTCGTGGAACAGAACGCGAATCTCGCATTGGAGATTTCGACCTACGCCTACGTCCTCGAAACGGGTCACATCGTAATGGAGGGCGAGAGCAAAAAACTCCACGCCGATCCACGGCTGAAGACGACGTATCTGGGCGGCTGATTCGGACGCATGCAGCTGTGAGGTGAGTGATTAGAGTTGAGAGCGAACCAAACGATGGGTTCGCCGACGATCCGACTTTCACCACGAAACGCCTTCGAGGATTGGTCTCTCAATCCTCAACTCTCATCTCTCAACTCAAATTGCCCTATCGCTTCGCCGCGGCTTGGGCGCGGAGGCGTTCCTCCTGCTCCCGCAGTTCCGGCGTTAGTTCGGCGCCGAAGTCCTCGGCTTCGAAGATCCGACGAATCTCCACTTCGGTTTCTCCGGCCATCGGGTTGGGACAACGTTTCACCCACGCGATGGCTTCTTCGAGCGATTTCACCTTCCAGATCCAGAAGCCGGCAATAAGTCCGGCCGTGTCCTTGAACGGGCCTTGAATCACCGTGCGTTCGGAGCCCGAAAATCGTACGCGCGCTCCTCTCGAACTCGGGTGGAGGCCTTCGCCCGCTTCCATGAGCCCGGCTTTGACGAGCTCCTCGTTGTATTTTCCCATGGCAATCAAAAGTTCGGTGCTGGGCATGACGCCACCCTCGCTGTTTTTGTCCGCCTTGATCAGAATCATTACGCGCATTGTCGATGAGAGTTTAGGTTTTGAACGACCGTGATTCGGTCAACGGTGACCGGAAGAAACCAAGGTGCCACAAATACGACGAGCGAGATCTGCTGAAATCGACACACGCTGGTGAGACCGTGTGGAAAGGACGACGGGCCTTCCTAGCCGGACGAAAATGCAGGCTGGAATCCAAGAGCCCGGAGGGCGGGCAGGGACGCCCGTCACCACTCTCCAAGTCGCCCGTTACATTTCAAATTGAACTGCTAATCCAGAACCGGCGGGACTTTGCCACCGATCGCGAAATCGGTGAAGTCATTGTGGATTCCTGCGTAGGGCCGATCCTGTTTGTAGATCTGGAGAACGCGCGCGTGCTCCTGGTCGCTGGTTGGGAAAATTTTAGGCCGTTCACCGGGCAGCATCAATACGGTGTAGGCGCGACGGCGATCGACCATGCGGCGGATGACGAGCATGAGATCCACCGTGCGCGCCGCGGTTCATTTCGCCAGCGGGAAACGGTGGCGCAGCGTATGGATGGCACCGGTGGGGTGGAGCTCGCTGGCGCAAAGGTCGAACGCTTCCACTGAAAAGGGCGGCGCCACGGCATCGCGTTGGGCATGTGCCCAGTGCGTGACCGCGGCCGACGCATCCTCCGTACATCGCGCCAGGGTGACGTGCGGATGAAAGGTTCGCACATCGAGTTGCAGGCCAGCGGCGAGCAACGCGTCATCGATCCGCTGACGGAGCTGAAACAAGCGCGGGTGCCCCGACCCAGTACCGATCCACAGGATTCGGGGCAGACGATTGGGCGGAAACGTCCCGACTCCTTCGATTGGCAGGATGAATGATGTCACCTGAACGCGCGAGAGCCGCGCGATCAACGGCGCGATCGCGTCGGACGCGACGTCGCCGAGAAACCTCAACGTGACATGCAGCTGCTCCGGCCTCGTCCATGTCACGCCTGGTAGAGGCTGCGCCAGCTCCGCGAGCGCATCGCGGACCGCAAATGGTAGAGTAAGAGCAATGAAAAGGCGTTCGATGGGCACGGCGATCGTCGGAAGCGGAGACATTCGTCCCGGTCGGTGGAGCCCGATATCCTCATCGGGCTTGTTGATGGCTCCTAAAACCAACCCGGTGCGGACATCGGGTTCCACCGGCAACTGCGTTGCCAGCTCAGCTCCAATTGAAGTTGAAGCTCACGCTGATCCGCTCTTCGTCCACGCGATTCGCGGCGACTTCGTGGCGCAGCCAGCTTTCGAAGAGAATCACATTTCCCGCTTCGGCCGGATAGGTCACGTGAACCTGATTCTCCCGCCGCGCATTCGGCAGCCGCGGTGGTGCAGCCATGAAGCGATCGAGTCGGGGATCCTCGAACTTCAATCCCGGGCAGCCGCGGGGCGTGACGACGTAATACGTGCCGCTGATGAAGGAGAGCGGATGCAAATGCAGCGAATGCGCGGCGGTGGGTGGCATGATGTTCACCCAAAGGTCCGTCAGTCGAATCGGGCGGCCACGGAGATCGAGATCGAGCGATCGCGCGAAAGTCCGAACGTGTCGCGTGAATTTCTTCTCCAATTCGGCAAACGAACTCGAGAAGCGGTGCAGTTCGTTCATGGAGGCATAGCTGGTGTAGCCGCCGGGATAGTTCTTCTCCGACCAGCGCCGACCCGCGGTGTCAAACTCGCGCAGCCGTCGGCATTCCTCCGCGAGCTCCGTGTTGAGTTGCGGGAGGCCGGATTTCTGCAATGGCTCGCAGTAAATGAACGTTGGGAACCAGGCCCGGGTTGGCATTCCGCCAGCGTGGCGAAAGCAGCGTTGCGGTGGCGAGTGGTTTTGTCGGACGCGTTGGACGCCTGTTCTGGAAGGCGCCGTTGAAGTGGCGCGCGTTGTCTTCAACGCGGAAAGTATTTCGGGCTATCCCGCCTAGGCCTGCTCTGGGCGCGGCGGAAACGAGGCGCAGTTTATCGCACGCCGCCCATGCGCCGTTTAACCCAGGGAACCATGATCAGGAAAAGTACTCCGATGACGGCAACCGCCGCCGCTTGTTGTCCGAAGAAATGATCGAGGTGAGTCGCTTCACCTTCACCGAAGGCGCTCGCAAGCACGCCGGCGAACTTGTTGCCGAACGCAGCCGCCAAAAACCAGACCCCCAGCATCGCGCCGACGTACTTCGCAGGGGAAAGCTTGGTGAACGTACTGAGGCCGACTGGACTGAGGCACATTTCGCCGCACGTCTGAAGAAAGTAGAGCGCCAGCAGCCACAACGGACTCACTCGACCTTCAATCGCGAGCCTTGACGCCGGAATCATCACGCTGAACGCCAGAGCGAGAAAGAAGAGTCCGATCGTGAACTTCAGCGGGCTCGAAGGCTGATTTTGGCCGAGCTTGGTCCAGAGGATGGCGAAGATTGGTGCGAGCAGGATTACGAAAAGCGGGTTCGCTGACTGGTACCACGGGTAGGGGAACTCGAAGCCGAAAACGTGGGTGTGAGTGAACCGATCGGCGAAGAGGTTGAGCGACGTCCCTGCCTGCTCAAAGAGCGCCCAGAAAATGAAAGCGCCGATGAAGAAGAAAAAGACGGCGCCCAGCCGGCGCACTTCGACATCCTTCGACAGGCCGAACCCTATCATCAGGACGATCGGCACGACCAGGAACAGCCCGCGCATCCAAGTGAAACCCGGTCGGTCCGAAGCCCAGGCAATCACCCAAAGACCCAGCGTCCCGGCAAACGTGATCGCGGGTTTCTTCCATGCGCCCGGTGTGCGAGGAGGAGGAGGGCCGACTTTTTTTAGCGTCTGACCGAAGATCACGAAAACGACCAACCCGAGCACCATGCCAACGCCCGCTGCCGCGAAACCCCAGTGCCACGAGTGGTCGGGATTGAATCCCCAACCGCTGAGCATCGACTTGAACCTGCTGTGTTTCGCCAGGAAGCCGGTGAGCAGCGGGGCGACGAAGGCACCCATGTTGATGCCCATGTAGAAAATCGAAAATCCAGCGTCGCGCCGCGTGTCGCCTGGCGAGTAAAGCTGCCCGACCATCGCGCTGATGTTTGGCTTCAGCAAACCTGTCCCGAGCACCACGAGCAACAGACCGAAAAAAAACGTATTTTCGTTCGGCACCGCCATCGAGAAATGTCCCGCTGCGATGATGATCCCTCCTAGCAGCACCGCGAGGCGCGAGCCGAGAATGCTGTCGGCAATCGTTCCGCCCGGAATCGACATCATATACACCGACATCGTGTACGTGCCGTAGATGAGCGACGCCTTTTCGGTGGAGATACCAAGTCCCGCTTGGGCGAGCGGAAGCGTCATGAATCCTATAAGCAGCGCCCGCATTCCGTAATAGGAAAAACGTTCCCAGAGCTCGGCGAAGAACAGAGTGAAGAGCGGGCGGGGTTGGCCGAGAAACTCGCGGTGGAGAGGAGCGAGGGGTTCAGTTTCGATCGGCACAGGATTGGGCGGCGGGGTCGAAGAACTCATGCTGCGCGCGAGCTTGTTTGCGCAGAGTCGAGGGGCAAAGCTGAAACGCAGTCGGAGCCCGCGGGCATGTTAGTCCCGCATCGTCGTCGCGGTCTCGTTCTGGACGTGGTGGCGGGCGTCCCTGCCCGCCTCATTGTGGCCACGGTTCCCATTCCCGCGCGTACGATCGGCAATCGAAGGATCGCCACGGCGGGCAGGGACGCCCGCCACCACTTTTTCTTGCCATGCAGGAGACGTGCGCTGCTGGTTGCCCCGCCGCATGAAATCACCTGCCCCGACGGTTCGATCTCTGGCTCGTTCGCTTGGTCTTTCGCACACCACCGTCTCGGATGCGCTGCGCGGCAAAGGCCGGGTGGATCCCGTCACGGTGGCGCGCGTGCAGAAGGCCGCCCGGGAGGCGGGCTACCATCGGAATCCTCTGGCCGCGGCCGTGATGTCGGAGCTGCGGCGTTCGCGTGGCGCCACGTTTCGGGGTGTGCTGGCCGCGGTGGATCTTTCGGAACCGGACCGCGCCCCGCACGGAGCTTTTCATCGCGAGCTGGTCGCCGGCGGGCGCGCGCGCGCCGCAGACCTTGGATTCAAGCTCGAGGAGTTTGTCGTCGGTAACGAAGGCATGACCGTCACGCGTCTCGATTCGATTCTGCAATCCCGCGGCATCCATGGCGTGCTGCTGTTACCCTCGTGGTATGCGCCCGACTGGCTCGAGCTTGATTGGTCGCGTTACGCGGCGGTCTACACGGACTACGTGATCGAACGGCCGCCCTTGCACTGCGTTTGCTGCAATCATTACCGCTCGATGGTTTCGTTGCTCTTGCTGCTCCACGAGCGCGGCTACCGGCGGCCCGGGCTTTTTATCGAACGTGGACGCGATGAGCGCACGCAGCGGCGGTTCAGCGCCGCATTTCGATCTTATCAGGAAAACGAAGCCGGCAGCGCACAGGTGCCGTTGCTGATATTTGAACCGGAGCGTCATCGCGAAGCGTTCGTGGAATGGTTCCGCCGTCACAAACCTGACGTCGTGATCGGTCATTTCGTCGAGGCGATCGAATGGATGGAATCCTCGGGTGCCGTCGTGCCCGGGAACGCCGGTTTCGTGAACCTCAACCTGCTGAATCCGAGCCGCCCCTGCGCGGGGCTGGATCAGCAGCCGCGAGAGCTGGGCGCCCGGGCGGCGGAGTTGCTGATTGCCCAATTGCAACGCAACGAACGCGGCGTGCCTGCCTGGCCAACGACCACGACGATTCCAGCCCGATGGGTCGAGGGACCGACCGTGAGACCCCCGGTGACGAGGACGAAATAAGAAGGTGCTTTTTGCGTGCGTCGGCGACGGAACCGCGTCGTGATTTCCCCGTCTTTCCTCTCATGAAACTACCCCGCTCGCTGCTTCGCTTTCTTATCCTGATGCTCGCCGTGCTTCCGGCGGTCCCTGCCGTCGCGGCGGACGCGCCAAAGAAGGTTTTGGTCGTGACGGTGACGACGGGTTTCCGGCACAGTTCCATTCCGGTGGCGGAAAAGATCCTCGCGCAGCTGGCGCAGGAGAGCGGCAAGTTCACCGTCGAATTCGTGCAGCAGCCCGAGGGCATGCCGAAACCGCTGAGCCGGCCGCGTCCGGGAGCGAAAGGAGAGGACGATCCCGTGCACCAGGAAGCGCTGAAGAAATTCAAGGCCGATGAAGCGGCGTACGACGCCATGTGGATGCCAAAAGTGAAGGCGGCGCTGCAGAAGCTGAGCCCGGCGAATCTGAAGAATTACGATGCGGTGATGTTTGCGAGCACGACGGGTGACGATCTCCCGTTGCCGGACCCGCAGGGGTTTGTCGACTGGGTGGCCTCAGGCAAAGGCTTCATTGGCGTGCATGCCGCGACCGACACGCTCAAGACGACGCCGTCGTACGTTGGAATGATTGGCGGATCGTTTCGGACTCACGGCCCGCAGGTCACAGTCGAATGCATCAACCAGGATTCAGCGCATGCGGCCTGCCGGCATTTGCCGGCGCGATGGACGGTTTACGACGAGATCTACCAGCTCAATAATTTCAAACGCCCGGAGGTACACGGGCTGCTCACGCTCGATAACCTGATGTTGAACGATCAGCAGAAAAGGGAAAACAAAGGTGCTCCCGGCGACTATCCGATCGCGTGGAGCAAGGCGCACGGGAAAGGCCGCGTTTTCTATACTTCACTCGGGCACCGTGAGGACATGTGGGATCCGAACTACACGGACAAGGACGGCCGCAAAAATTCGCCGGAGATCGCGAAGCAGTTCCAGCAACACGTGCTGTCAGGTATTTTGTGGACGCTCGGCCTCGCGCCCGGAAGCACCACGCCGCAGACGAAATAGGCAGTCTAGGGAGTGGTGGCGGGCGTCCCTGCCCGCCGTCTGAGCGTTTGGAATAGGTGGCGCTTACCCCTGCACAAAAACCAGGCGGGCAGAGACGCCCGCCATCACATGTTCACTCATGGGCACTGATACCAAAAGATAATGAGGTAATGCATGGAGGGTTCACTCGTCTGGTGATCGCGAAATCCATTCCATCGATTCGGGTCTTCCTCATCAGTGTCGATTAGTGCTCATCAGTGGTAACTCTTCTGGGGCATCCAGGTTCAAACCGTCTGCCACCGCCTGGAGCTACCACAAACGTTCCTGCGCGATACCGCGTTATCCGGCCATCGGCGGGCGACGTTTTCCGACATTTGTCGCCTGCTCGAATCCGTGGGCAAACTGGAGCAGATCGAAATCCGCACGATAACGGCCGACAATCTGAATGCCGACGGGCAATCCCTCGGGCGTGAAGCCAGCCGGCACCGAAATCGACGGCACGGACGTAACTGTGATCCAATACGCCGATCTCATCCACGCGATGTAGTGGTCCATTTTCGTCCCGCTAATTTCCTTCGGCCAGTCGAGTTTGGCGTCGAAGGGCGGAATCTGATTCACCGCGCAGCACGTGAACGCATACTTCTCCTGGAATAGACGCATGCGTTCCATGACCTGGGCCTGCCGCACCATCGCCTTGGATACGTCGGTGCCGCTCACTTTCTCTCCCGCTTCGATTTCAGCCACCGCTTCCGGCTTCAGGTCGCCGCGATGGTCGGCAAGCAGATGTCCGTAGGTGCTGAAAGAACGCCAAGCCCTGAGGGTGAGAAATGATTCTTCAGCGCCGCTGAGATCCGGGGCGGCGTTTTCGACGATGCAGCCGAGCTGCTCGAACGTGGCGCGTTGCGCGTCCAGGACCGCGCGCACGCGCGAATCAAGCGGCAGTCCGCCAAGGTCCGGGCACCAGGCGATTCGCGCGCCCTTGAAGCTGCGATCGAGAGGCTTGGTGAACACCACTGGTTCGGATGGGTACGCGCCGGGGTCGCGTCCATCGGGCCCGGCCATCACGCTCAGAAGAAACGCGGCGTCGGCCACGCTGCGCGCGAGTGGACCTTTCACCGTCAGCCCGACGAACGGCATGCCGATGGGCGCGAGCGGGACGAGACCCACGGTGGGACGGAATCCGACGATGTTGTTGAAGTTTCCCGGATTGCGCAGTGAGCCGCCGAGATCGCTGCCGTTTGCGAGAGGCAGCATGCCCGCGGCGAGCGCGGCGCCGGCGCCCCCGCTGGATCCGCCCGCGCTCTTGGTGACGTCGTAGGGATTGCACGTGATGCCATACACGCGGTTGTAGGTGTGCGACCCGAAGCCGAATTCTGGGATGTTGGTTTTTCCTATGGCGATCACGCCGGCCTGGCGCAGCCGCTCCACCACGACCGAGTCGGATTTGGGCATGTCATTTTTGTAGAGCACCGATCCCCGCGTGAACGGAAAGCCCACGGCAGGTTCCGTGTCCTTGTGCGCAAACGGCAGTCCGTGAAGCGGCCCGATTCGTTCCCCACGGGCAAGTCGCTGGTCGGCTTCGTCGGCCAGGGCGAGGCACTTGGCATCATCGAGCTTTGCGACGATCGCATTGAGCGTTGGATTCAGCCGTTCGATCTGGCGCAGGTGAGCTGCCATTACCTCGCGCGCGGAAACTTTTTTCTCGCGAATCAATCGGGCCAGCTCCCGCCCGCTCGTGAAGCAGAGCGGATCGGCCGCGGCAGCGCCCGGCGTGGCCGCAGTTGCGCCGGGGAGCGACGTGCGCGTGAGCGTGCCGAGGGCAGCTGCCGATCCGATTCGAGTGACGAAATCGCGCCGGGTGCAATTCATGCTGAGGGGAAACTGAATAGACGACGAGAAGGACGTCTGTCGAGAGCGGTTGGCCGCCTGCAGCGTTGAGCTGATTCAAGAATGGTGAAGCAGCGAACGGTGTGAGACGTGGTGGCGGGCGTCCCTGCCCGCCTGTTTGATGCGGTGGAGGATGTCGATTGCCGTCGGGTGCCATTTTTATCCAGCGCCGAAAACGGCGGACAGGGACGCCCGCCACCACAAGGGGGAAAGTCAGTCCGTGGCGCTCCGGCCATGTGGATCCTAGGTCCCGCCGTGATGCGGGTGGTTGTTTCGATCGAGATGGTAAGGCGGCGTCGCACCATCACATCCGGCGACAAATTCCCCCATGCGACACGCCAGGGTGAGTGCGACCGAAGGTGCTTCGCCGCGGCCGAGAATCGCTGCGAGAAAGGCGGCGAGAAAAGCGTCGCCGGAACCAATCGTATCTCGCACAGCGACCCGCCGGCCTGTTTCCCAGAACCATAGTCCATCCCACAACAAACCTGCGCCCAATTCGCCTGCGGTGACGCAGATGCGGGGCAGCGATCGACGCGCACTGAGATGACGCGCTGACTTCTCCAACTGTGCGGCCCCGCGGCTTCGTTTCCCGGAGAGTTGGGCAAGCTCCTCCGCATTGAGTTTCAGGATCTGGGCGCGTGTCGCGGCGAACTCGATGGCCGGCCCTCGATCGAACGGCGCGCGCAGATTCAAATCGAGCACGCGAACCGCGGTGGGCCAGGCTGAGAACAGGCCCGCCAGCGCCACTCGATTCGCACGCTCACGCAACGCCAATGTGCCAAAAACAATCGCGGCTGGTGGGGGCTGGCGGAGCAGCGTGGACGTCACGGGAATGTGATCCCACGCGACTCGACGCATGATGTGGTAGGCGGCCGTGCCTTTGGGATCGAGCGAAGCGCGCACCGTACCAGTGCTATGTTTGCCGATACGGGCGATGAATTGCGAGGCAAGCTGCCACCCCTCGAGGCGACGCACGATCTCTTCGCCCAGAAAGTCACGGCCGACGGCGGAGACGGGCAACGCGCGAATGCGCTGTCGTGAAAGGTGGTACGCCACATTGAGCGGAGCGCCGCCAAGGAAGATCCCGCGCGGCAGAATATCCCAAAGCGCTTCGCCAAAGCAGACGATGGTGGGAGATTTCGAGGAAAGAGGGCGCATTGGCAGACGCTTGAGGGCGCATGGTGCTGAGAAAATTTTGTCCGCGGCAATGCCCGAAACTGTCCTTCTGCTCCTGCAATGTCTCGAAGTTAGCTGCGCGAAAGCCCATTCGCTATTCAACTTGCGCATCCCTTGAAGACCCGCGATGGTAGCGGCCTCCAGATTGGACCCCCTCCGGCAGTCGGTAACTTCTGCCGGTAACCATACCCTCAAACCTGTCATGAACTCGCCTGTCCTTCGCCGGGCATTGCCCTGCGTATCCGCTACGTCCGTGGGTGTTCTCACCCTCGTTGCTTTAATGGTGTTGCTCCTCGTGCCCGGCCTTCGTGCGGCGGAAACCGGGGTGATCTCCGGCACCGTCAGCAATGCCGCCACGCGCAACCTGCTCGCGGGAGCGCGCGTCGAGTTGCCGCAACTCGGGCGCAGTGCGCTCACCGATGAGACTGGACGCTTCGTGCTGAACGGCCTGCCCGCCGGTACGCACGAGGTCACGGTCTCCTATATCGGCCTCGATTCCACCAGCGCCCAGGTGCTCGTCACCGACGGCGCACGGGCCGAGCGCAACTTCGATCTGACGGCGGCAATCTACAAATTGGATGTCTTCAAAGTGACGGGCGAGCGGGAAGGCGATGCCTCGGCGCTCACCTTGCAGCGCAACTCGGAAAATCTGAAGAATATCGTGGCCATGGACTCGTTCGGCAACCTGCCGAACATGAGCGTGGGCGAAGTCGTGATGCGGTTGCCGGGCGTGGCGGGCTCGCCGACCGACGAAGGGCTGAACTATGGATTCAACACGCGCGGCACCGGCGCAGGCCAGAATACTGTCACGGTCGACGGCCAGCTGATGCCGAGCCTCGGCACCAGCCGCGCCTTCGAGCTGCAAAGCATCACGGGCACCATGTTCGAGGCGCTCGAGCTGACCAAGGGCCACCGGCCCGACCAGAATGCAGATTCGCTGGGCGGCACGCTCAATCTGAAGACCCGCTCACCTTTCAGCATGCGCGAGAAGCGCCGGACAAATTACAGCGCCACGGTGCGCTGGGCGCCGCCGTTCACCGACCAGATTCCCATTCGCGAACAGCATCGCGCTCACCCGCTCGTCAACCTCTCGCATTCAGAGCTGTTCGATGTCTTCGGCGGCACGCGCAACCTCGCGATCACGGCCAACGCGTTCTACAGCGAAAACGTCATCGGCTTCACCTGGACCACGCTCGATTATCAAAATACGCTCAGCCCGAACGCCTACATCTTTAATTTCCTGCAGCGCGATAATTTCAACAACCGGAAGCAATGGAGCCTTAACGTGCGCACCGACTATCGCTGGTCGCCGACGACGCGGTTCTACTTCACGCTACTCGGGAACACCAACATCGAGCGGTTCCGTCGCCGCATGGCGGTCACCGCCACCTCCGGCAGCAACAGCGCGGCGCCTAATATCAATACCGCCCTCTCCAACGAGTACCGAACGGTGGTCAACCCGGCTGCCGCCAACATCCTCGACATCTCGATCGACGGCCCGCGCAATTACTTCGTGCGCACGCGCCGCTTCGATTTCGGCGGTGAACACGAATACTCGCGCCTGCAGATCGATTACACGGGCGGTTGGGGTTACACCCACCTCAACAACGGAGACGGTACCGCTGGCTCCCTGACGATGCGGCTCGGCACGATTTCACCCACCGGTGCCTATACCGCCGGCGGTGCGGGTTGGATCATCGATCGCACCCAATCGGATTTCCTTCCCAGTTTCCGCCAGAACGGCGGACCGGATTTCACGAACCCCGCCAACTACCGCCCGACGGGCAATCTCGGGAATTCCAACACCCAGAACGATCAGCGGCTGACGCAATTCCGGTTCAACGTCCGCTATCAGCTCCCGCTACCGATGCCGACGTATCTCAAGGCCGGCGCATCCTATCGCTCGCAGGTGATCGATGTCTGGGCCAAGGATCAGCACCGGTGGACTTACGTTGGTACTGGCCCGCTGCCGACACAGTACATACCCAATTACTATTCCCAGGAAACCGGCATCGTCTTTCCGCGGTGGTATTCCAACGATTTCATGGACAAACGCCGGCCGAAGGATGCGTCGCTCTGGACCGAGGATCGTTACTATCACGAGTCGCAGAAATACTCGGGCACCCGCGGGCTGAAGGAAGTAGCCCAGGCGGCCTACCTCATGGCGCAGGGTCGTCTCGGCACCCAAGGCGTGCTTGGTCGCACGGGCTACCTTGGCGGCGTGCGCGTTGAGGACACCACGGTTGACAGTTGGGGGTGGATCGCGGCGCGCGTGGCGAGCACGACCGCGCTGCGGAATTCCGATCCGGTTGCTGCGGCCCGGCAGGATTACGAGAGCACTTTCCGTCCGCTCCACGGCGAATATCGGAAGCCTTATCCGAGCCTTCACACGTGGCATGATTTGACCAAGAACCTGAAAATCCGCGCGAGCTACTCGACCAGCTTCGGTCGCGCGGACCTCAGCAACTTCCTCCCCTCGGAAACTTACGATGTGAACAACCAGCGCGTGACGGTCAGCAATCCCGCGCTGCTGCCGCAGCAGGCCAAGACCTGGGATGCGTCGGTCGAATATTACTTCGAGCCCGTGGGTTCGCTTTCGGTGGGCTGGTTCCACAAGTCGATTCGCGACTACATCATCAGCAATCAGGAAGTCCGCACGATCCCGAGCGGGGCCGACAATGGCTATAACGGCGAATATGCCAACTGGAGCGAATACAGCTCGATCAACGCCGGGAATGCGATCGCGGAAGGCTGGGAGTTCGCCTATCGGCAACAGTTCACCTTCCTGCCCGGGTTGCTGAAAGGATTCGCCACCTCGTTCAACTACACCTGGATCGACGGCCACGGTCCGCTCGGCGGCTCGACCTATTTGAACAAGAAAGAGATCGCGGGTTTCATTCCCTACGTCGCGAACGCCTCGCTTTCATGGCGCTATCGGAATTTCAGCTCGCGCATCCTCTACAATTTCACCGGCGAATACCTCACTAGCTACAACGTGAATCCTGCGCTGCGGCAGTACCGCGAATCGTTCAAGACCGTGAATGTCGGCGTGGCATATCAACTGCGCCCGAGCCTCGGGTTTACGATCGATGTCACGAACATCTTCAACGAGCCGCAGGTTTTGTATCGCGGTTACAAGGGACGTACGAACCAAGTAACGTATAATTTCGTCACGATCAGCGCCGGCGTTAACGGCCGGTTCTAGTTTTGTTGTGTTGGCGTGGTGGCGGGCGTCCCTGCCCGCCGGGTTTTAAGCCAATGGGGACGCGCCGCCCGCGGCGCGTTCTCCATGACCCTGGCGAGGCACCGGGGCTCGAGGCGGGCAGCGAGGCCCGCCTCACCTCAAATCTTCACTCCTCGTCCGGGGTCCCGCCGCCCGAGGCCACGATGTCTTCCTGCCGGATTTTATCGACGTTGAATCGCTCCACCTTGCCGCGGATCGTCTTCATGAGGTCCTCGAGCTCCGGCGGCTCCTTCATGAAGCGCAGCGGATTCGACCGCGCGACAACGAACGTTTTCAGGTACGGACTCACGAAGCCCTTTGCCTTCAACTGCTGCACCACCTCGGCGACTTTCGTGTCGAGATCCAGGAGCAGCTCGACGTGGCGCTCGTGCAGCTTGAGGGATTTCGTGAGTGAATCCTCGCTGAACTGCGTGAGGCGTCGGACGAACGAATGGTAAACGCCGCCGCTAAAGCGCGCGTTCTTTTCGTAGCAGAGGCCCATCTTGATGAACGACGCTTCTTCGAAGTAATAGCCGAATTCCTTCTCCGCTTTCTCCGCGCGGTCTTCCATGAGATTGCGGAAGATGCGGATCACCTCGAGGGACTTGTCCTTGAGGTTGTGCGCTTTCTCGGTGTTGAGCGCGAGAATCTGCCACGCGACTTCGCGTTTCGGCACGACCAGGGCGGTGATGGATTTGGCGCCAAGTCGCCGCATGGCCGCGAGCCGATGACCACCGTTCGGCGTCCAGAAATTCTCCTTGGGTCCGGTGATCGCGATGATCGGATCCAGGAACATGCCGGTGCGATCGAGCACGTCCGCCAGCTTCTTGTGATGCATGTCCGAGACATCGCGCTGGAAAGGCGTCGGCTCGACTTTATCAAGCGGCAGGACCGCGATCAGCAGTGGATTTCCTCCGAGCGGATCGAGATATTGCCCGACGATCACGCCGCCAGCGCGTTCAACGGACGTTTTCACCTCGAGCGTTTCACCACCGAGAGTGGTGAGGATCGTCTCACTCGCGGAGGAGCCGCGCGTATTCGACTTGGCTTTGCGCGGCCGTTTTTTCGGAGGCAAACGCTTGAAGCTGCTCTTAGCCATGGGAGGTTGGGTTCATTTTTTGAATGAAGAGAGGGCGAGATGAAAAGCGAGTGTGCGAGGAATGTGGTGGCGGGCCTCCCTGCCCGCCTGGATTTGTCTGTGTGGCAGAGGAAAATGCTTGGCGAATGGGGGGCTGGAGGCCAAGCATCCAGACGAGCGGGCAGGGACGCCCGCGACCACTTGTCATGCGGTCTCTAACGCGCGCAGCTGCGGGCGAAGAGCAAAACAGGTGATGGGCTCGGGCTCGATACTGTAGGAGCGGCTTCATGCCGCGACCAAGCAACATTCGGAAGTCGCGGCGTAAAGCCGCTCCTACAACTGGCTCACTGTGGGACGGAAAGATTTAAGCTTCGCGCCTAAAGCTTACACATGACTCATAATTCAACGCTCAGTGCTGACCCGCGAGCCGGTCAGTCGAATTGTCACGAACCACCGCTTGTCCCGGAGACTTGAACCGCGTTACGTTCAGGAACCCCATGAACTACCTGCGCGTTCTCCTCCGTTTCGCTGTTGTCAGTTCTCTCGTCTCCTCGGCCTTCGCTGCCTCGCGTAATCCCAAGCCGGTGAGGAATGTCACCGATCCCGGTGTCGTCGTTACCCGCCAGAACACAACCCCTGCCGGAGCGCAGAGCGTGTTTGAAGGCCGGGTGTATGGAGTGGCATTCGGCGCCAATCAGGAGGAAATCTGGGTTCTCGGCGCGAAGGACGTCACCGCTCTCAGCTGGCGGGAAAACCGCGTGATCGCCACGATACCACTGGAGGGAAAGCCAGGGCTGCAAGGGGTCGCTGCGGATCAGGGCGGTCGCGTGTTCATCTCGAGTGGGACCGCCACCGATGTCCGTTTGCACACGGTCGAAAACGGTGCGGCGCGGATCGTCGCGCAAGGACTCGGCGGTTACACGCCTGGCACAGTTGCGTTGTCACGAGGGGAAAACGCCGCGGGCCAGCGCCTCGCGGTCGTCCCGATCATCGCGCAGAACAAAGCTGCGGTGATCGACGTCGAGACTTCACGCGCGGTCGGATCCGTGCCCACTGGCGTTGCCCCCGTTGGGGCGGTAATCAATGCGAACAGCACGATCGCCTACGTGAGCAACTGGGCCGGGCGATTGCCGCAGCCCGGAGACAAGACCGCGCCGGCCGGTCATACGGCCAAAGCCGAGCCGGTGGTGATTGATGATCGCGGGATCGCGGCCACGGGCACGCTGACCAAGATCGATCTCGCGACGCTCCAGCCCGTGAAGCAGATCTCGGTCGAGCTTCATCCCGTAGCGCTCGCATGGGACGAGCCACGCGGCCGGCTCTACGTTGCGAATGGCAACAGCGATTCGGTCTCGGTGGTGGACACAAAAACCGACACCGTAGTGCGGACCTTCTCGCTCAAACCGTTTGGCGCGCAAGCCCGCGGCGTCGCTCCGACCGCGCTCGCACTCACCTCGGACGGCCAGACACTCTTCGTCGCCTGCGGCGGAATCAATGCAGTCGCCATGGTTCGGACCTCTGATGGAACGACGCAGGGGTTGATCCCGACTGGCTGGTATCCGAACGGCCTCTCGCTGAGCGCCGACAATCGCCTCCTCGCAGTGTCGACGCTGCTGGGCGTGGGGTCCGGGTGGCGCGACGAATTTTGGAAGCGCTTTGTGCATTCCTACCGTGGCAGCGTGAATGTCGTGCCAGTGCCCGATTCAGCGCAGCTTGCGAGTTATACGACCGCGGTGGCGGAAAACAATCGGTTGCCCCTTACTCCTACGCCGGTCAATGCCACGAAGGCGGCAGCGAATGCCAGACCAGCCGCCATCCCGTTTCGCGCGGGCGAGCCGTCGTTGATCGAGCACGTTGTCTATATCGTGAAAGAGAACCGGACCTACGATCAGGTGTTCGGTGACATGAAGAAGGGCAACGGCGATCCCTCGCTCGTGATGTTCGGCGAAGACATCACGCCCAATCATCACCGGTTGGCGGATCAATTCGTGCTGCTGGACAATTTCTATGCGTCCGGCGGCAACAGCGGCGATGGCCATCAATGGATCACGCAGGCCAACGAGAGTCCTTATGCGATGTGGCCGGGCTGGGACGGCCGCAGCTATCCGTTCGATGGCACTGATCCGATCGCCTATTCCTCAGGCGGGTTTCTCTGGGACTACGCATTGCGCGCGAAGAAAACGGCGCAGGTTTTCGGTGAGTTTGCGCCGCGAGTTCAAGGTGGGAGCGCTGGCGCCCGGATGGCGCTGCTCAAACGCTGGCGCGAAGGCGACAACTTCGCCACGACGTGGAACACGAAGTCGCCCATCCAGCCGCTGGATGGATTGCTGGTGCGGAATTTTCCGGGTTATTCGACTGAAATTCCTGACGTGATCCGAGCCCGGTTGTTCAACGCCGAGCTCAAGAAATGGGAAGGGGCCGGAAAGATGCCGAATCTCGTCTTCCTCCAGATGCCAAGCAATCACACGCGGGGAACAACGCCTGGTGCCCACACTCCCAAAGCGATGGTTGCCGACAACGATCTCGCCCTCGGCCAGGTTGTCGAGGCCCTTACCCACTCGCCGTTTTGGAAGAAGATGGTGATCTTCGTCGTGGAAGATGACGCCCAGAATGGCGTCGATCACGTCGATGGCCATCGCACCGTCGCACTCGCATTGAGTCCGTACGTGCGGCGCGGGCACATCGATTCCACGTTCTACGCGCACACAAGCATCTCCAAGACCATCGAGCTGATTCTTGGGCTGCCCACCATGTCGCTGTTCGATCTGATCGCGAACGACATGCGGGCAAGCTTTCACAATGTGGCGGATTTTACGCCGTATACTGCGGTGGAGCCGAAGCAATCGTTGGACGACGTGAATCCTCCGGCAAACGTCCTGAAAGGGGAGGCGCGGAAGGCCGCGCTGGCCTCGGCGAAGATGCGGTTCGATGTGCCGGACGCTGCCCCGACCGACAAGCTGAACAAGATTCTCTGGCACGACGTGCGAGGATGGACCGTAGCTTATCCCGGAGTGAAACGCGCGGCGTTTGCGCCGCTGTCGTTGGATATCGATGATGACGACCGCTAAGCCGAATCGTGCCCCGGCTTCAAGCTGTAGGTGGCAGGCATCCCAGCATGCCGCGGTCGAGATACGGGAAGGCATCTGACCTGGCAGGACGTGAACGCCTCCCGCCACTCAAGTCGTCTGGCACGCTATTCGCTATCTGCGGTCGAACACCCACTGATTTCTCGAATATTCGATGCGCAGGATCGTCATACCAGCATGACAACTACACACCGTCCCGTTGGATTAGACTATGCCTCCGGCTACGGCAGGGGGCGGCACGCGGCGAAGGAACGCGTGCCCTTGGAGGAGAACCCGTTCCATCCCCGCACCGCCGCTTATCGCGGCTGGAACGATGGCCACTACGACGAGCAAAGCGCTCGTACCGTTGCGATTGAGCGTCACAGCGCGTTCCTCTGGTCCGAACCACCGAGCCTGTCGTAACGAAACGGCCGGGACAACGCGCCGCAGACGGCCGACCGTGCGCAGCGCGAACCCCGCGTCGCGTTTCTTCTAGCCATACGGCTCTTTTTTCGACGATACAGGGCGCCGCCTGCTGTGATTCTCCTCGCGCGGGCGAATCGCGCCCATGTCATCCTCGGCTTCCGACGGCCTCATTCTGCTCGATCCTTTTCCCCGCCGGGTCGACCGCATCTTCGATGAACCAACGAAGCGTCGGCTCGCAAAACTCGGCCGGGTGCTTTGGCATGATGGTTCTTCGGCCACCCCCGAGCATATCGACCGCCATCTGCCCGAGGCGATCGCCCTGATCGGGCAGTCCCCACTCGACAAGGCGCGTCTGGACCGCGCGCCGCGTCTCCGGGCGGTCTTTAATGTCGAAAGCAATTTTCTGCCGAACATCGATTACGCCGAGTGCCACCGCCGCGGCATTCCGGTGCTTTCGACCGCGCCCGTCTACGCCCGCCCTGTCGCCGAAATGGTGTTGGGCATGGCAATTTCACTCGCGCGGCGGATGCACGAAGCGGATGCCGCGGTCCGAGTGGGTAAGGAATTCAAGGGCGACAATCACGACTCCTTTCTTCTCCACGGAAAACCCCTCGCGCTGATCGGCTTCGGCAATCTGGGCCGCGCACTGCTGCCGTTGCTGCGTCCGTTCTCGCGCGAAATCCTGATCCACGACCCTTGGGTTCATCCGTCGGTATTGCGCGATCTGGATGTCATGCCGGTGTCGCTGGATGAGGCGTTCACGCGGGCGTGCGTCGTGTTTCTGCTCGCCGCGAACACCAGCGATAACACCGGCAAGATCGGGCAGCGCCACTTCGCCAGCATGCAGAAGGGCAGTGTGGTCATCCTCGCGAGTCGCGCGGAGATCGTGAACTTCCCGGAGCTGCTAGCCGCGGCTGACAGCGGCCACATTCGCGCGGGGATCGATGTCTGGCCGATCGAGCCGATTCCGCCCGACGAACCAGGCCGCAGCACGCGCAACACTCTCCTCCAGGCCCATCGTGCCGGCAGCATCCCTGAAATTCAGCCACTGATCGGCCAGCTCGTGGTGGATGACCTCGAAGCGATTCTCGCCGGCCTGCCACCGCAGCGCTGCCAGCGCGCGATGCTCGAAACCATTGCGAAGGTTCGTAGCAAACCTGTCGGTGCTTGGTCGCTTAGCGAAACGCGCCAGCCCTGAGATCTCACTCATGAAAATCCTCTTTATTGGCGGCTCCGGCGTAATCAGTCGCGCCGCGACCGAGCAAACGATCGCCGCCGGCCACGAACTGTGGCTAATGAACCGGGGCAGGCGTCGTCCCATCGAGGGTGCGCATTCGCTCATTGCTGATCTGGCCGATGTCGAGGGCATGCGCGCCGCGTTGCGGAATCACATGTGGGACGTGGTCGTGCAATGGATCGCGTTTGCGCCCGACGACGTCCGCCGTGATCTCGAACTCTTTCGCGGGAAGACCCGCCAGTACATCTTCATCAGTTCCGCGAGCGTGTACCAGAAGCCGCTTTCGCACTACCTGATCACGGAGTCGACGCCGCGCTCGAATCCTCATTGGGAATACTCGCGACTGAAGATTGCATGTGAGCAGGAACTGGAGGCCGCGCATCAGGCGTTCGGCTTTCCCTGCGTGATTGTGCGGCCCTCGCTCACTTATGGCGAAGACCAAGTCCCGCTCGTCCTGAATGCATGGGCTCAGAGCTGGACGACGATCGACCGCATGCGACGCGGCGCGCCCGTGATCATCCCTGGCGATGGCACCTCGCTATGGACTATCACGCACAACACGGATTTCGGAGCGGGGCTCGTGGGCCTGTTTGGCAATCCGAGCACGTTGGGGCACGCGTTTCACATTACGTCTGACGAGGTGCTCACGTGGAATCAGATTTTCCAACAGGCGGCCGAGGCAGCGGGCGTTAACGCGCCGAAGATCGTGCACATTCCGTCCGATTTCCTGATCTCATGCGTGCCCTCGGTGGAAGGCACGTTGCTAGGCGACAAGGCGGTTTCGGCGGTTTTCGACACGACGAAGATCAAACGCTTTGTGCCCGGCTTCACGGCTCGAACGCCATTCGCTCTCGGGATCCGCCGGACGATCGCTTGGTTCGACGCCGATCCGGCGCGAAAGCAAATCGATGAGGCGACGAATCAGCGTTGGGATAGGCTCGTTGATGTCTACGAGCGCGCGCTCACCCAGGCCAGGATGCAGTTCGCTTCGAGCTGAGCTGTCCGCGCAATGGGAATCGGGGTGGCTATGGGTGTCCCTGCAAGTTCTGGCGCTGTTTTTCCACGCTGAACTTTCTCCAACCAGGAGAGGCCGAGACGCCTGACACCACCCCAAGTCACTACTGCATCAGCCAGGCCGCCGCGGTCGTTTCCGCTTCGGCCACTGCACCGGAATACAGCGTCAGTGCCTTTCCATAGCGTTCGGCTGCCAGCAACGGCGCAGTGTTTTCACCGGCAAGCCACAGCGGGTGGGGCGCTCCGAGGGCGAGGAGGCCCGGAACATCGAGGTACTTCGCGCCACCCGGAAGAAATTGCGGGTCGCGATAGTCGAGGAGCTGCGCGAAACGAAACCCGCCAGTGTTCACCGCGGCCCGATCGATGGCGTTGCCGGCGAGCGCACGCGCCGCCGCCACAATCGGACCCATCTTCCCGAAACCCGCGAATGAGACCGACACGGGATGCGGCTGCGACGGCATGTTCGCCTTGCGCAAGAAATTCACGAGCGTGAGCACGTCGTGTGTGCGTTGTGCGAAAAGCGAGGCGTTGTATCCGAAAGTGTAGCCGGCAAATTCGCGTGGATTGGCCACCATCTGCGTCTGGGAAAGCGCCTGCCCGCGAGCTAGAAACTCACCCTGCTGGAAGAGGTCCGCCCCGACCACGGTGTAACCAGAATCGAGCAGCCGCTGGACGGCCGGCTTGATGGTTCCGTTGCTTGTATAAAGCGCGGCCTTGCCGGCGTCGTCGAGCCAAACCACGGCCCGGGCCTTGTTTTGTTTCGGGTGCAGCCAGATGACCGGCAGCTTCTCGTGATGTGTCGCATTGTGGAGCACGCCGCGGAGCTCGACGAAGTTGCCGCGATCGGACTTGTCCTTGAGTTTCCACGACACTGTTCCAGCAGTTGCGAGCGTGCGACCAATCAGAACTTCCAAGGCGGCGCCGACCGTCTCGCGCAGGCCCTCGGCCGTAGCGGCGCTCGCGCGAAGTTGTTTCTCCGCGTCCTGAGTAAACCACGCGAGCAGCGCCCGTTCGAATTCGGGATCGTTCGCCTTCGGGGCGGGGTGCGCCGCATCCCACACACTGAGCTGTGCACGAGAAAGTGGTTCGTAGTCACGCTCGATGACCGGATCGGTGAAACCCAGTTTGAAGTGGCGGTTGATCCACGAGTAGAAGGCGGAGCGCGAGACCGCGTTGTAGTTGTGCGGAAAATGTTCGCCGCGATGGAGCATCACGTTGTTCGCGGCGCCCAACATCGTGTAGTGCTGTTTCAGCTCGGGGAATCCCTTCGTCGCCATTTCCTTCGTCCAGTCGTTCGCCGTCGTCATGCCCTGCGGCTTCGGCGCGAAAAGCGCGGCGAACTCGACGTTACCCGTGTTCACGCGCAGCAGGGAGGAATTCTCACACGTGCAGCCACCCTGCATTGCGGTGCTGACCATGACGGCGGGAAAGGACAACTTCACGCGCGGATCGATGGCCGCGAGCAGCATCGTCTGCGTGCCGCCGCCGCTCGCGCCGGTGATTGCCGTGCGTTCCGGATCCACGTCGGGCAGGCTCAGCAGGAAGTCGAGCGAGCGCACCGCGTTCCACGTTTGCAGCCCCATGATGCTTTGCAGATTCGCCTCGGCCTGCGGGCTGTAGAGGCCCCAGCGTGACGTGGTGTTCATCTCCGGCCGCTGTTTCGCGAACCGGTGTACGATGGCCTCGGAAAATTGAATCGCGTCGGAATCGCTCAACATATCCCACTGCCACACCACGCAGCCCATGCGCGCGAGCTGCACGCACATCGACTGGAAACGGCTGCGGCCGCCTTGCTCGAAGCGTTCCTGGCCGGTAGCGATTTCCTGCCGCAACTTCGGTTCGGTTTCCTCGGAAAGCCGGGCGTCTTTCCAGTGACCATGTGCGAACATTATGCCGGGGACTTTGCCCTTGGGGTTCGTCGGACGATAAAGATTTCCCGTGACGAAAAATCCAGGAGCGCTCTCAAAAAAGACTTTCTCGACGGTGTAGCCCTCGCGTTCGATGCGACCGTGGATAACGGCGTTGAGCGGCGTCTTGCTAGGCATCGGCCACAGGCCTTGAGAAACGAGAATCTGCCGGCGCACGTACGCCGCGCGCGGTTCCCACTCGGCCTTTGACTTGGGTGGGGTAAACGGAAAATAGCCGTTGAGATCCTTCGGTGGCTGGAGCCGGATATCGTCGGGTAGCGTGCCCGGTGCGAGAACGCTTGGAATCTCGGCGTGTGTACTTCGCGCGACGGCGAGAATTAGGGCGATAGCGAAAGCACGGGGCGAGTTCATCTGGAATAGACGTGGGGAGTTAGGAGTTGCGCGAGGGGCTGGAGAGAACGGTGGCGCGATGATTCATGTTTGGACGATGCGGACCCCGGTCAATATCGGTGGTCCCAAAAAGTGGTGGCGGGCGTCCCTGCCTGCCTCGGTTTGTGCCGAAGGGAGGAGGCATCCTGCCTGTCTTAGGTTGTGGCGAGGGAAAACGCGTGGCGGCGGCCAGCAGGAATCCCACCGCCAAATGGCGGGCAGGGGCGCCCGCCCCCACGCCTCATGCTTTTGTTGAGGGATCGCCCTCAGTCGAACTGAGGGGCGCCGCTCTTTTTTAGTCTGAGCGAGAACTGATGTAACTCGGCGGAGTCATGACGCGGAGCGGGCGGCGAACTCGCGGAGTCGCGCATACTCGGGCGGCGCCAATTCGCCGGCGCTTTCTCCACCGAGCTTTGTGACATCAAACCCTGCGAGCCCATTCTCAATCAGGTTCTGAGTCGCGAGAGCCGACATTGGCTCCCCCAAGCAACCCTGGCCACAATGAAAACCATACATCCCTGGGGATCCATCCCCGTTCTCGCCTTGGCGTTCGTTCCGCTGTCGCGCTTGCCCGGCCAAACGGCGCCGGCCACTCCCGCCGCGTCTGCTATCAACACGCCCCCCGTGACGTTGAATGCGTTCATCGTCGATGTAAGCCGGGATCGCGGCTACATCGCGGTGGATTCGCTGGCCGGCGGTCGTACGAACACGCCCATCCGATTTACCCCGTCGGCGATGTCGTCGCTCACTCGCACCTTCATCGACGATCTCGCAGTCACGAATGTCCGCGACGCGTTGCAGTGGACGCTCAATGTGGTGCCGAGCGATTGGTATGCCGGCAAGTCGCCCTCGAATCCGTTCAACGCCTGGGACTATAATTTCCGCGGCGCCGGGCAATCGTTGCAGGGCGGGGCCGGGCCGATGCGAAACTACTTCACGTTTTACCAGGTTGCCGACTCCTACAATATCGAGCGCATCGAGGCCGACCGCGGCCCTAATTCCATTCTCTATGGAGTGGGCACCGTCGGCGGAGTGTTAAGCGTTTACACGAAGATTCCGCAGCTCAACAAGAACGCGACCAGCGGAACCGCGCTCTTCGACAACTTCGGGAGCTACCGCTTCGAGCTGGATTCGAATGTGCGTTTGTCTCCAACGCTCGCAGTGCGGCTGAACGCGGTCGACGATCACCGGCACGGCTGGCGCAACGGCGATCGGAATCATTTTCAGGCCCTGGATCTCGCCGCCCTTTTCAAGCCGTGGCAGTCGACCTCCGTGCGCGTCGAGGTCGAAGGTAGCAAAGCCACGAATACGCTGATCAGCACCACGTTTGCCGAAGCCGTGTCCGCCTGGGATGGCGCTTCGATTTCCCCAACCTGGGGCAGCACGTTGAACCTGCCTGGAGTGGAACAAATGCGCCAATGGGGACCCTCGACTTACAACGTTTGGGTGGCGGGCGATCCGGCGGTCGGATTGCAGAATTGGTTTCAGGGCTATCGCTCCGGCGGTATCTTTCTGCCGGCGGCGCCAAGGGCGGGTTGGTATCCGACGCGAATGATCAACGGTACGCAAATTCTCGATGGGTCGAAAATCCCCGTGCTGCCGAGTCGTGATTTCACGTTCGGTTCCGGCACGTCAGAGCCTTCCTACCAGAATATCACGGCACACCTCGACCATTCGTTCAACGATTCGCTTGACGCGCAGATCGCCGCATATCGTTACACCGACACTCATCTCGCCAAGAACTACGAGGGCCTGAGCTACTTCGCCTACGACCTCAATCGCCAGCTGCCAAACGGTTCGGCAAATCCCAACTTCGCCCAGCCCTACGGCGACTTCTTTCTCAGCCAGCAGCGGCAGAATCGCACCGTGACGGAATATCGCGTACAACTGAACTACCATTTCACCGCGAATGCGTTTGGCATTCCGCTCAACCAGCGTTTCTCGATCGCGGCGGGAGACCAGAAAATCACCTGGCGCGCGCGACAGCGCATGGCGCAGGTCATGAACAGTTCATCCTCTCGCGCGGAAGATCGGATGGTTTGGGGACGCCTGTATCTGAACCGAGCGAACACGAGGATCGAGCTGCCGTCATCGTTCAATGGCCAGAATATCGAGTACGCGCCCTGGCCAACCTATTGGTTCGATTTCGATGAGACCTACAAGCTGAAGAACGCCTCCGTGATGTCGCACTCTCTCCTCTGGAACGATCGCCTCAGCATTCTGCTCGGCGCGCGCCACGACAACTACGAGCACCACCGCGTGAACGCGGTCACCGGCGTGCCGACGGACGACGGTGCATCCGGTACGACGTACTCCGCGGGAGCCATCTACTACTTTGTGAAATCGGTCGGAGCCTTCGTCAACTTCTCCAAGAACTTCGATCCAATCGGCCCAGGCAAGTCGCCCGGTCTAAACGGCGAGCCCTTCGGACCCGCCACCGGCAAAGGTTTCGAATATGGTCTGCGCGTTTCGACAGACGATGGGAAATATTATGCGACTCTGAATCGTTACGACACGCAGTCGAGCGGCCGGATCACAGGCACGAAGATCGACCTCGCCGGGATTTGGAAGCAGTACTATCTTGTGACCGGCCAGCCGGCGGATACCACGAGGACGCAGTTGAGCTACGATGACACCGAGGCGTTGGACGTCACAGGTTATGAGTTCGAGTTAACGGCCAACCCGACGCGAAATCTTCGTCTGCAGGCCGGCTACTCAAAGCCGGACTCGCAGATAGTGGACGCCATGGCGGGACAGCGGGGCTATTACGCCACTAATCTCAACACCTGGAATGCGGCAGCCGGCGGCTCCACTCCCGACGCCAATACGCTGAGAAACCTGCTCACGAACGCGCAGACGACCTTGAACAACAATGTCGCGGGCGCCACGAAGACCGGTCTCGTGAAATACACGCTCAATGCCTTTGCCAACTACACGTTCCTTGACGGGGCTCTGCGCGGCTTTTCCGTCGGAGGCGGCTTCGCTCAGACCGGGCGCCAATACGTCAGCACGATTGCGAACCTCAAGCGATATTCCTCCGAGCGCACGATCGCGAACGCGGTCCTGGCCTATGAGATGAAGTTCCGGGAAATGCCCCTGCGTTTCGCCCTAAACATCGACAACGTCTTCGACAAACGCGACCCGATCGTCACAAGCTATGACGGCGGTTGGCGCGATCCGGACAACAATCCAATCCCCAACGGCTATTACTTCCAAGCGCCCCGCGCATTTCGAATAACCGCACGGCTGGGATTCTAACCGATATCGCGAGACCTCTACTCGCGAGCGTAGCGGAGCCGGAAATGGAAGCAATGTGTAGCAACCAGCGCGCTGCGCCCACGCCGATATGGCGGCTTTTCCGGAAGCAGCTGGTCGTCTTTTCGCCCACTCAATACCTACTCGATCTTGCGTCGGCACTCCTCTGAAAAACGGAGGTCAAGCCGCAAGTGGGCGGTCTTTGTGGTTTTCCATCTTAGCCAATCAAGCAGGTGCGGAGCAAAAACGATATCCTGCGGCGAGGCGCGGAACGCGAGACCGGATCGAAAGTGGTCCGAGGAGAAGAAGCGGGATCACACCTGTCTGAGTGGCGGCGAAGTCGCCCCGAAACACAGTGTAGGTAATCAGATTTCCCGGCCCTCCATACTGACCCAAGACGCAGCGGTGAACCGCTCGTCAGTCCGCGAACGGAGCGACCAGGGACAAAGTTGTCGTACGTGGATTGGGTGCGAAGCCACGTCGTTCGTGCAGGAGTTGCCAGGCGATGCGGCACCTCCGCCGGGCGATAATGGTGATGGCGGTGTTGGTTTTCCTCCCGCGCGCGCAGTGAAGTTGCTAAAAGCAGCCGAAGTAAGGTGAGCAACCGACCGACACCCACGCGGCTTCGATGAAGGCCCACTTCAACCAGCGATTGGCAAAGGGCAGCATGCGGCCGTGACGGACGTGACCACCGGAAGCGTGCGTGGTGGGCGCCAGGCCGGCATAGGCGCAGCTTGTCGGCGCGTGGGAAACAATGCCATCGATCCGCTGCCAGGATCGGGCCGACGCCGGGCAGCGATTGCAGGTATCGTGTCGCGGCATCGTCGGCATTGGTGGAGAGGATACGCTGTTCGAGTTCCTTGATCAGCGTGCTGAGTTGCTCGAGCGCGAGCAGGTCTGCTGCCGGAGTACGTCGTCGGGCGCTGGCAGCTTCACCGTGCGTAGCCAGTGCAGACCTCGCTTACCAAACTGGTCACTAAAGACCGGTCGCTGGAGGCCGCGCTGGCGCGCCAAGACCGTGTGCACGTGGTTGCGAATCATGGTGCGCATCCGAAACAGTCGTTGCCGGATGACATGCTTACGCGAGCGATTGGCCGCGTCGGGCGCATGCACCTTCGCCACGAAGTTCCCACGTAACAGCGTGGCCAGTGCTCGCGCGTCGAGCCGGTTTGTCTTGATCTGCGCGTCCGCGATCAGGCGCGTGTTAAATGTATGGTGAGCACCGCTGGCTCGACGTCGTAGATCCAGCCCAGTTCCAACACGCCTCCACCACGACCCGCACTCGCTTCCGGCAGGCTGCGGAAATACGCGGCGAATGCGGCTCGTTGCCGTCGATGCGCGCTTCCTTCACTCGGGCGTCAGCGCGTCAAAGGATGCACGCGACGGAATATTTTTCGTGATAGTCGATTCCAGTGTAGAGCATAACGCGGCCGAGTTTAGCACGCAGGCTTCTGCTCAGCCTGATTTCATGCTACCTGTCCCCGTGAACGCGAGCTTCGAATCGCGCCCGTCGCCCTTGCGCACCAGTTTCGCGTCGGGATCGCTACCTCTTCAAATCCGCTGCACGATGCGCGCACCGTAGCGCTCGAGCTGCTCCAGTCGCTTCCCTGCGTTGGCTCACGGGCCACAACCTCCCGATTGGGCGAGCTCGAGGTGGTCGAGTAGACCTGCAGCGCCGATCGTGCGAGTAGCGGCGGTTCTTGCGGGAACGGATCGCCACTGGGGAGCAGTTGCCGGCGCTCGCGCGCCGTTCGCGGACCCTGCGGCGCGTCCCTTGGAACTATCCCGACAACAATCCCGATCCCTCGCCTTACCCGCGACGGGCCGAACTGCATCCGTCTCGCGCTGTCGTCACGCCGGGACCTACTATTGCCACTTTTTAGCCTACTAGACCCGGGACGTGCATGGCTAGGATGTTTGGCTGAGGTTGCCACGATTCGCCAATAGCCGCCCGAGTGAAAGCGTCCGTGAGGCTATCGGATCCTACTTACTTTGAAGCGGTCGGTTATGATGCTGTCAGTGGAGAATCGAATCGCGATTCTTCACGCTTGGCTCGGCGTGCCTGGTAAGCCGCGCACATGATCCTGAACCCTGGCCGGATAACTCCGGCGGAGGTAAACCGAACAAATCCATGTTGCGCTGCGACCCGAACCAGTTCTCCGCGATGTTGTACGCCCAACTTCCGATGCAGTTCGCGCCGAACGGTTGAGACCGTGGCGGGACTGAGTTTTAGCGTCCGGGCGGCGACATTGTTGTCGCAGCCGTCCCCAATGACCGACAACACCACTTGTTCGAAGGTCGTGAGAAGCCTAAAGAGAGCGGTGGAAGCTGAACCGACACGATGCATGTGATCGATGACACTCTGGCTCCAATAGCGGTTACCGGTAGAAATCGCGGTCAGCGCGTTTACGAACTCGGCGGGCCGTTCGGTAGCGGAATCAAATACGCCGTCGATGGCGAGACCGCGCAGGGCAGAGAGTACATGGTACTCCCGTCTCACCGTCACAACTAGGACCCGTTGATCGCGCGGAGGCGGATCGCTGCGCTCGGCGAGCAAATCCAGGACATCACTTTCCAAGGACGAGCCGATGCCAGTAACGAAGATATCGATCGGTTCATTGCCAAGGATGGAGCGGGCGGTTTCGACCGACGAGGCGACATGAACCTGCGCGGCTGGAAAAACGTGGAGAGTATACTGACGAAGCGCTTCCGCGTAGAGCCGATCGGCCTTGAGTATCAATACGCTGCGCACGGGAGGTAGAGTGGGGTGGTCCATGCGACTAGGCTGTTCGGCAGCCCGACCGTACCCAACTATGCCTGCGTAATTTTTCCGTAATGCCGGTGCCGTTGTTGCGTTATCGCGCAGATCAGCGTTTTCGTCCCTTGGCTTCGGGCACGCTCGTACCTTTCAGGCAATGATAGCGGTAGCCAGTTTTGGAGATCACCTCAACGTGATCTTTCAGCACCAGCCCAAGGGGTTTGAGGGAAGAACCAAGCTTACCGAGAAGCACGCGCATGTTACTCGTGTCTCCCCGAAATCGGCGGCCAAGAACCTCACCGTAGAGCGATTCGTAGGTGACGACTTGATCCGTCGACTCCGTGAGAAACTCGATCAGTGCGACCTCACGTGGCGTCAAGGAAACGAGCGACTTGCCACGCTGAAGAGTTCGATCGATTGGGTTCAGTCTGGCTCCTGCGAAATCAATGTCGCGCGGCTTCGAGGCCAGACGCGCCGTATCGGTAACGCGAATATATTTAGTGATGTAAGCCAATACCACATCCGAGCGAATGGGATCGCGCTGGACGCAATCGGCACCGATCTCAAGGAGACGGACCTCAACGGAGGCGTCCGCGTCGGCTGCCATCAAGACAATCAGTCTGGTGGGCGGGACGGAGGCTCCATTATATAATGCGGCAATTATATCGTCGGCGTAACCGTCCTCCAATCGATGGCGGACGAGCATGATTTTGGGTGTGCCATGCGCGAGTTGGCGGCGAATTCCCCGTACGGAGGAACATGCGAACGTGCCCCAGCCTTGGTGCTCGCAAAGATTGACGAACGCCGCGCGTTCGTCGGCTGAGCTGGAGACGATAGCGATCACTGCTGGAACTGACTTGTCGCAGAGCCTAGAACTTCAAGTGGGCAGGGCGAGAAGGAGGCGAAACTGCTCTTCTTGTGAGATGAGCGAAAAACCGAGCAGGCCGTGCGACTTCTGAATGCCTTCAATAATGCCCCGAGGGGTGAAGGAACTGAGTGGTGCGTATTCACCGGTCAGCCACTGCTCGATGATGGGGCGACTGAATGCCGGAGCGCTGGCGCTGACCTCGATCAACCAGCCCGGATGGCTGATTAGCGCATGTCGCCGGTTCAGCCAGTAGCAGGAACGAGTCTTGGAATCTTTCAATACATTGTCGAGCCGCGCGAAATGCTCTCCTCGAACACCTACGGTGGTGTTGGGAGCCGCAAGGGAAAGCGCAGTGGTAATCGCGGGAAACATCATCAGCAGGAAAGCGATGCCGGACAGTCCTCGTAATGGAAGCTGCAAGTCGATAGGTGCAAAATGAACTGCCTTGTTGAGCCGTTCGACTTCGCGATCGCGTTTGGCGAGATTGATCGCGTCGCGGATACCATAGTTCACCAGCGCGGGTGATTCGTCACGACTACCATATGCGGACCCAAGGAACCGCTCGACGATGTTGGTGGTGGCTTCGCTGGCTTTGCGACCTTGCTCCAATGCGCGCAACAACGGCATGAGAGAGGGATCCGATCGCACCCGGGTCGCGAGGAACGTACAGCCGTACAGATAGTGCGCGCCGCAAGTCGTAAGGAAGCTGGCGGCTTGCAACAAAGCGTCTCGAGCGCTCTCGGACGCGACGAGTTCGACATCACGTTCCATCCGGGCGGAGTCGCGTTCGCCCGCCAGAGTCTCGGCTTGTTCGGCAAGCATATATTCTCGTCGTCGCCGCCGGGTGGACTCCACCCAGTCCGGAATTTTGCCCTCGAATTCCTGCCGCTCAGGCAGAGGTTTTGGAATGAAGTCGTAAACTTGGAGCGGAATGGTTCGCCGAAGATTATGATCGGTGTCAAAGGCACTCACCACGACGTACCCCAACTGAGCGTCGATCTTGCGCGCCGTATCAATGAACCGCAATCCGTCGACGTCCGGCATATTGATATCGACGAGGCACAAATCGAAACACTGGGAGGCAATCTGGGACAGAGCGTCCTTCGCACCAAAACTAAAGGAAAGGTCGTTGCTTTTTTCCAGTCGCAATCGAAGCGAGGCATGAATCTGAGGTTCATCATCTACCACGAGTATGCGTGGGGTTATCATTTGAGTCGGGTCTCGCATCGAATTCCGGGTTTGAGGAAAGGTACCAAACAGACGAGACCTTATTGCAGCTCCGGTTTCCTCGGAAGTTCCACAACGATTGTCGTTCCGACATTCAGGATGCTGTGCACTGCTACCGATCCTCCGTGTAGAAGGGCAATCTTCTGCACGATAGTCAGTCCGAGACCGAAGCCGCGGCCACCGTCATCAAAGTTTTTGGTTGTGAAGTAGGGATCGAAGATTTTCGAAAGGTGACTTGGTGATATGCCTTTACCTTGATCACTTACGGCGATTCGAATTCTCGCTGGTAATGCGTCGCAAATCGCAATCAAGACCGTCTTGCCTCGGGCCGATGCGTCAATCGCATTGTTCACTAGGTTGGCAATAGCTCTTTGAAGGAGGACACTGTCTGCGACTGTGGACTCGGTGGTGTCGCATTCAACCTTGATGTCAACTCCGCGGCCAGCTGCGCGCGGGCGGGTTATCCCACAGACTGTTTCAGCAATTTTCGTGAGATCCACGGGTTCAAAGTGTGGTTGAGAGCGATCGGTAAAGAAAATAGCTTCGTCGATATAATCTTTCATTACCCGCAAAGCATGAGAGGCACTGCGGTAGACGGCTGCTTCGGTGGTCGCGCCTTTGTATCGATTGAGATCATGAAGCATCCAGGTCCAGATCGGCGTTAAAAGGTTCTTTAAGTCATGAGCAAGTCCTCGCGACGCCATCGCGAGGTAATCCAGTCGGGACTTTAAGGTGGCTTGACTCACTACTCGTGAGCGCAGGAGAATTCCGTCCATTAATTCGACTATGCTTTGTAGACGCTGAATCTCTGGATATGTGTATGGCGACTCATCAACGCGCTTTCCAAAAGCAGCCAAGATTGTAGGGGAGGGAGAGCTGCGGGGAACACTCAAGAGCAATCCGAGCGAGTTTACGGACATCAACCTTTGGAGGTCGGCCAGCGGGGGTGATGCTCTACGACGGCTCAAGCTTTCCGGCGTAACCCAGCCAAGATCAATCGCTGCTTTTAATGCAGCACAATCCTTGTCAATCGTAAAATCACTTCCCATGTAATAGCGACCGTTGTCGAGCAGCATACTGCATCGTTCGCTTCTACATTCAGTTCGCAGCAGATCCTCGAACTTGAAAAGAAGGGTGCTAGTTTCGAACTCGGTACTCGCAATTTGAAATGTTGCATTACGAATTATCGAAAATTTTTTTCGACTGCTTTGTTCGAACCACGCTCGCGATTTTCGGTCCATCCAAATAGCCACTGGACTAAAGAGTCCGACGCTTATCGCTAGGCTAAGTGATTCGTCGAAGTGAAGGATTGAAAGTCGCCAAATCGAATAAATACCGCCGGTAAGGATGAAAACAAAAAGAATTCTTTGTCCGAGCTGAAGCAAAAGTTCGCCTGCGTTGAATACGCGATGAAACAATAGTGCCCACGCTGTCGCGGCTGAGGCCGTCAACATAAAAATAACTCCGACACTTTTTAGAGCTGGGAGTTCGAGATAGTTTCCGATCGCATTTAGCGCTGCCAGCAACAACGCTGCGCCAACGATATTTAAGGCTAGGAACTGAAGCTCTACCCTTCGTATGCCTGTGTTTGCGCGCATCTGTCCAATGATCTGGAAGAGACAAACGCCATATACCCCTAGTGCCATCACGCTATATATATAATATGCGGGGCCTCTTTGGAGGATTCCGCCGTGATCCAGGAACATAAACGTGTCACTATAGCAGACACAGGCAGCAAGAATACTTAGAATAAACAACGGCGTTGATCTTTTGAGTGATTCCTTTTGTTCGTTCGCTAGAACAATTGAATTCTTTAGAAGCCAAATGGACGATGGTAGAAATGCGATTACTGCGGCATTCGTCCTCAAAAGGGCTTCGAACTGTTCAATGTAGTCAGGTGGCCTTACCTCAGCGATCGTTTTGGCTCGGTATACGATTCCGAGAGCGATCGTTTGAATAACCGTGACGAGCGCAAACACTTGGTTAGAGAACCTATACGGGTTGATCCAAAGGACCCCAATCGTAAGCCCGAATGAAAATAAGGCAGCGACGAGGGTAAGTGTTGTCATGGGGCATGCGGCTAACAGCTAGGGTTCGGGTTGGACATGCACACTATGAAGGAACTGAGGAACCGACGGAAGCCCACGTTTTGGGGGTACGAAGGGGGCTTGCCGTAGTTGGAAGCGGTAAATACTTACGTTTGCAATGTACCTGCGGTTACTGTGATATTTGCTGCTTTTCGTTTGCTTTGGAAGAATATACCCGTTGGAGCGAGACCCTGATCATCTTCCGCGGCCGTTAATAGTTCCCTCGAACTTTTGTTGGTTTCTCGGTCGACTATGCTTGGGTCCTTTCGAATAGATGTTCGGCTCGATGCTCAATTCGAACCCCCCGCGGGCGCTTTTCATGGGATGGCCGGCGGTTTTGCGAGGGGGCCGACGTCTGAGGTCGTGAGCATTCGGGCGATGGTGGGTTCGCTCCCGAATTCGTCTGCGCCTTTGTCTTTCTTTTCCCCGCGGGGCTGGCCTTCGAAATCGAAGGCGACGGCGGGGTAGTCGCCAGTGGCAGAGTCGATGGCGGGACTGCCGCGTTGTAGGCGGAAGATGCCGTCGGGGCCGGCGGCGAGCAGCGGGTTCTCGGTAGTGAAGCCGTCGGCAGGGAGGTCGCCCGGGCTTGTGATGTTCCAGACGATATTGCCTTTCCAGATCGCGCCGGGATTGGGACCTTCGATTTTCGCCGCGATGCCGCCTTGCATGATGTTGTTCGCGAAGGTCGTGTTCGTGGCGCCGAGCGCGGTCGGCGTGCGGCGGCTCATCTGGAAATGCGTGCGGTTGTCGACGAGCGTATTGAAGGTGATGACGCAGTCGTCGGGACGATCGTGGCTCGTGAGCGGGGCGCCGTCCGCGACTTCGGCACCCCCGTTGCCCAGATTGATGCCAATATAGTTTTTCTCGAGGTAGTTGCTGAAGATCTGGTGGCGATCGCCAAAAATCCGGATGCCTTCCGTATTGCGGAGATAGTTGCCGTACACGAGGCAGTCGTTGCCGTGGCGCAGCGTGAGCTGGGTGTTCGGACTATCGATCAGCGTATTATAGCGGTAGATATTGCCGGAGGATTTGTTCGAGATCAGCTCGTTCTCACCGTTGCAGCGCGCGAAGAGATTGTGCTCCACCAAGCCTTCGCCGGTGGATAGGCTCAGCTGGCTCAATCCGAAGCGAATCGTTTCGGCGCCATTCGCACCGGCGTTGGTGAAGTCGTGAAAGTAATTGTGATGCACCCAGAGGCGGCGCGCGACTTGGCTGCCGACGCCACTTACCGAAAGCATGTTTCCGACCGTTTTCTTATCGCGGAATTCATTATAGTCGACCTGCGCATTGTCGCCCAACACCGAGAGGTAGGGTCCGTCGCCCGAGCAGTGAAAGATATTGCGCGAGAAACGCACGTGCGTCGTGCCGGCGGCAATCATGCTGCGGCCAGAGGCGTGCTTGAAGACGAATCCTTGAATGAGCACGTGCGCGGCGGGCTGCACAATATTGAAGCCGTGAGTGCCGTTGATTTCCACGCCGCCCACTGTCTCGGCGCTAATGGTGAGCGGCTGCTCCGCGGTCGCGCGACGACTGACGGTTATCGCCTTGGCGGTGGTATAGATCCCGTCTTTCATGGTGATCGTGTCGCCGGGGGCGGAGTCGTTGATCTTTGCCTGCAACGCCGGGACCGAGTCGACGACGTGGGTGGCGGCACGCGAGGCACTGAAAGAGGGCAGCAGCGCGGCGAGAATGCGGGCGATCCGAAGGAGGGGAACAGGGGACGAAGAAATCACGCGTACCGGCTAGGCGATGCCAAGACGCGCTGCAATTCCCGAAGGACGAACAGTGGCGAATAGGCCTTGGGGAGTGAAAGGTTGAGAAACGTTCGGCGTCCTCCTCGAAATTCAGTTATGTGCGGTTTGTGAATCGGTGGCAGAGCCGCGTTGACTCCGCGAGGCCTTGAACAACGCTATCGTTTCTATCCCCCTCATGAAAGCCCCTCGTTTCCTTTTAGCCTTGGTCATGTCGTTTGCGGCTGCGCTGGCCGCTCGTGCCGCGGAGACTTCCGAGAAAGTCTTTGAGCTCCGCACCTATACTGCGCCCCCCGGCAAGCTGAACGAGCTGCTCGCGCGGTTTCGGGAGCATACGCTGAAGATCTTCGAACGGCATGGCATGGTAAACGTGGGCTATTGGGTGCCAATCGACGAGAAGGACGGGGCGGCGGACTCCTTGATTTACCTCCTCGAACACAAAAGCCGCGCCGCGGCGGACGCGTCGTGGAAAGCCTTCAGCGCCGATCCGGAGTGGCAGGACGTGAGCAAGAAAACACAGGTGAACGGGAAGATCGTCGCGAAAGTGGACCGGGTTTATTTGAAACCCACGGATTTTTCGCGGGCGATGACCGCTGGCAGTTCCGGCGGCGCGCCGCGGGTATTCGAACTGCGAACGTACGTTGCACCTGAAGGGAAGCTGGCAGATCTCGACGCGCGTTTTCGCGATCACACTGTCGGCCTGTTTGCCAAACATGGGATCACCAATCTCGGTTATTTTCACCCGACGGATGCCGACAAGGGTGCGTCGAATACCTTGATCTATTTCATCGCGCACAAGGATCGCGCCGCGGCAGACGCTTCGTGGAAAGCGTTTCGCGAGGATGCCAATTGGCTGAAGGCGAAGGACGCGTCGGAGAAAAACGGAAAGCTCACGACGAAGGTCGTGCCCGTTTACCTGAAGGCGACAGACTTCTCACCGATCAAGTAGGTCGTCGAAACGACGACGACTTCGTTTTTGGAGCAGCTGCGCGGTTTCATGCCGTGAGGCGGTCTGCCGATTGGCCGCGTTCGGGAAAGGAATAATTATTAGGACAAGCGGCTCGTGCTCACGGGCGACTTCATGCAGAAGAGCGTTGAGTTGCCGATCAGGACGTGCTGAATCTGGGCACCCACTCCAGTGGCCGATACACCCGGCAGCAGCGACCATGCTGCTCGCAAACCAAACCTACCGATGAACCGCTACCGTCCCAGTCGTTGTACCTTTGTCGGGCTGTTGCTCCACGCAACCGGCCTTTGCCTAAGCCTTATTTTGGCTGCAGCATCGAGTCATGCGCAGTCCGGCGCCACCGGCAGCATTGCCGGGGCAGTGACGAGCGCGGCCACGCGAAATGCGCTCCAGGGCGCCTCGGTCACGATTCCGGCGCTGAACCGCGCGGTTCTGACGGATGAGTCGGGGCGGTTCCTCATCGCCAACGTGCCCGCCGGGATGGTCGAGGTGGTCGTAAGCTATGCGGGTTTTAATGATACGCGGCAGCAGGTGAACGTAAGCTCCAGCGCCGCGGCGACTCTCGAGATCCCGATGAAGTCGTCCGAAACGATCACCATGGAGAAGTTCACGGTGGAGTCGGTGCGTGAGGGCCAGGCGCTCTCGATTACCGAGCAGCGGAATGCCCTCAACGTGAAGAACGTGATCGCATTCGACGAATGGGGCGTCCTGCCCACGCAGAACGTCGGCGAACTGGTGTCGCGACTACCGGGCATGGCTTATACCGTCGACGAGGATAATCTCATCATGGGCGTGAGTATTCGCGGCCAGCCGGCGAGCTCCACGCGGCTCAACGTTGACGGCATGTCCTCCACCGGCGTCGGCGGTGATGGACGTTCGGCCAGTCTGCATGCGTTCTCCGCTTCACAATACGAGCAGGTGGAGGTCATCGCGGGCCAGACCCCTGACAAGCGGGCGGATTCCTTGGGCGGTCAGCTCAATCTCAAGACGCGTTCCCCGCTGGCCATGCGGGAGAACCGGCGAATTACCTACGGACTCGGCGGGCGTTACTTCCCTTCGTGGTCGGATCGCAACTACGCGGTGTCCAAGCACCCGCTGCGGGGTGACGGAACATTTGCCTGGACGGAAGTGCTCAGCGTGGGCGGCGGAAATCGCAATCTCGGCGTCGTGCTGAGCGGCGCTCGTCAGCGGGTGATCAACGGCCACGACTGGGACAGTCTGTTGTATGAGGCCACGACGAATGCCGTGGCGCAGCCGCGCGATTATTCACGCTGGAGCGGATTCAACGATCGGATCATTACGGCGCTCAGCGGTCGTGTTGATTACCGCGTGTCGCCGTCGACCCTGGTTTCGCTGCGATTTCTCTACAACGCGGGTCGGGAACCCTTCTTCAATTATTCCCAGATGAATCCGTGGATCAACGCGAACATCACCGTGAACGATCCGGTGACGAATCCGACGGGCGGAATCAGGGCGGGTTACACTCAGCGTCGAATCGAGTTCCTTCCTGTCTCCACGCCCATTCTGGGGGTGCCGGTGGGAGCGGCGCAGATGAAGATCAGCCCGTTCAAAGTTTCTTTCACGAGCAAGAATCCGACGGGCACGCTGGCCTTCGAGCACAACTGGGGACGATTGAAGGTCGACCATGCTTATCGCTGGAGCAACACCCACTGGGATCTGGGGGCCGGTGAAAACCGCGAAGGTGGACAGCTTAACTTCCGGACCAAGGACCCGATCGGGTTCATCTTCGACTACTCCAATCCCCGCGGCAGGACGGTCACGTTTACCGGCGGAGCCGATCCTTACAACGTCGCCAGCTACACACCGTTCGTCACCACCGCGGCAAGTACCTCCACTCCGGCGCAGACTTCGTCGATCTTCACGAAGCGCGATACGGTCACCGATACGAACGAAGTCAGTGCGAACGTAAACGCCTCTTATCTTTTGCCGACCGAGCTGCCGATCACGCTCAAGGCCGGCGTCGACAGCGTCAACCGGCGGGTCAACAACCGGCAGGTGTATCCGCGCCGCTGGTTCCAGAACGTCGGAACCGTACTGCCCACGGAGTTGCTGATGCCGCTGACCGAATTCGAACGGCTCAATTCGGACGGGCGCAGAATGCCCGTCATCGATCCGGCCTACCTCAGCACCACTCTGAACAACCCGGCCCTCTGGACCGAGGACGTAAATTTCACGGCGACCTCGCAGTACACCAACCGGCGCATCCTGGAAGAGGGGGTGGACGCAGCCTACGTCCAAGGTACGGCGAAAATCCGCCGCCTCACAATCCTCACGGGCGTGCGCGGCGAGTGGGTGACAACGGACACGTTTACCTATTTTCGCGGCCGGACGACCCCGGTCGCGGCTGAACCCGACCACTTCAAGCGCGCGGCGTTGGACTATAATAAACTTTCACGCGATGGCGATTACCACAAATTCTTCCCGAGCGTGCACCTGGGGTACGATTTGACGCAGAATTTGAAGGCCCGAGCCAGCTGGTCGAATAGTTACGGCCGTCCACTGCTGGCCAACCTGATCGCTGCCCCCACGGCCAACGATGCGCAAAGAACGATCTCGTTCGGCAATCCCGATCTCAGGCCGCAGGTGGCGAAGAACCTCGATCTGAAACTCGAGTATTATTACAGCGCCAGCGGAATGATTTCGGCGACGGTTTATCAGAAGAAGATATCTGATTATATCGGTGGCTCGGTCCGTTCCGGTCAGGTGGTAGGCAAAGGGGCGGACAACGGCTTCGACGGCCTCTACGAAGACTATGAAATCATCCAGCCCTCCAATCTCGGTTCCGCGGAAGTCGAAGGCTTGGAAGTCGACGCGCGCCAGCGGCTCACGTTTCTGCCCGGTCTGTTGAAGGGGCTGACGGTGCGCGGTAACATGACGCACCTGCGGACGAAGGGGAAATTTGCCGGTACGATCGAAGTGAAGAATGGGCAGATCGCCGAGTATATACCCCGCGCGTGGAACGCCGGCCTGATGTATAATTACAAGAAGTGGGGCGCGACGTATGACGTAAATTACACAGCAGCATACCCCGTTGTCGTGGGAGTGGCCGCGAACGGTACCTTCACCAGCGGATCATATTTCCGTCGTCCTTTGACGGTCATGAATGCGAGCCTCTCCTATCGCGTGCATCGTTACGCGACGCTGTACACGTCGATCAACAATATCGAGCAGCAAGGACCCGAACGGTTTACCTTCCAGGCGGATCGCACGCGTTCAGTGTATATTGTTCCGCGCTCGATCAAATTCGGGGTCAACGGCCAATTCTGAGTTAACGCGTTTCGACCGTGGGCGCAGGAGGCCCGCGCGCACGGTCGACAGCCGTTCGGGCCCCGCTGTCCCACAGCGGAGGCGAATGCATCGCGAGGTTTTGGCGTCAGAACCGAAGGCAATCGACATCAGGGAGCTGGCCGAGGGTGTTTTGACATACTTGACCCTTCGGGTGCAGTGCGGACGCTATCGCTCTCCCATGAACGCCCCTTCAAGTGGGTCCACCCGGACCAGCCGCCGTGACTTCCTGAAAACCTCCGCCCTTGTCGGCGCCACATTCTCGTTTCCCGCGGTGCTGCGCGCGGCGAATCTGAATAGCCGGGTCAACGTCGCTGCGATCGGCGTGGAAGGACAGGGTTACAGCGACCTGCACAACGTCTCGAGTCACCCGAAGGCGAAGTTCGTCGGCTTCTGCGATGTTGACGCGGCGCATTTCAAGCGAGCCGATGCGGTGGCTCCGGGCGTGCCGCACTTTCAGGACTTTCGCGTGATGCTGGAGAAGCTGGGCGACACCGTGGATGCGGTGATCGTCGCCATTCCGGATCACATGCACGCCCTGGTCGCGATCGAGGCGATGAAGCGCGGCAAGCACGTGTACTGCGAGAAACCGCTCGCGCACAATGTTTGGGAGTCGCGACAGGTGCGTTTGTGGGCGGAGAAGAGGGGGGTGGTGACGCAGATGGGAAACCAGATCCACTCGGCGATCGAATATCGCATGGGCACCCGGCTGATTCGCGAGGGGGTGATCGGCAAGGTGAAGGAGGTTTACTCGTGGGTGGCAGTGGCGGGGAACGAACGGACCCGGGTGCTCGAGGTGCCGCCGCCGGGACCGGTGCCGGAAACTTTGAATTGGGATCTGTGGATTGGCTGCGCGCCGATGCGACCGTATTCGCCGATCGTGTACCATCCGTTCGCTTGGCGCGACTGGCAGGATTTCGGGGGCGGAGCGATCGGCGACTTCGCCTGCCACATCCTCGATCCCGTTTTCACCTCCTTGGGAATCAAAGCTCCGCTCACCATCGGTGCGGATAACAGTGGCATCAACCGGCAGATCTGGCCGACCTCGGAAACCGTACGCTATGTATTTCCGGGCACGGAGTATACGGCCGGGTCAAAGATCAACGTGACATGGTCCGATGGTGGACTCCGTCCGGATCGAAAGCTCGCGCAGATGCCGGCCGACATCGATCTTCCACGCAGCGGTTCGCTTTTCATCGGCGAGAAAGGCAACATGGTGTTGCCGCATGTCGGTGGTCCCCGCCTTTATCCGGTGGAGAATTTCACCGGCTTTGCATTTCCCAAGGACATCAGAGGCCTCAATCACTATCATCGCTGGCTGGACGCGATCGCGGAGGGCTCGAAAACGAGCGATGGCTTCGACTACGCCGGCTGGCTAAGCGAAGCGGCGCAACTCGGCAACGTGGCAACGCGCCTGCCAAAGCGGCCGGCGAACTCGCGCGGGAAGCTATCCGTCACTCCGGAAGACAAAGAGATGAACATTCTCGAATGGGATGCCGAGAATCTGCGGATCACAAACAACCCGGAGGCGCAGTCACTCCTCACGCGCACGTATCGCAAAGACTGGGAAGTCGCCCCGGCGTAAAAGCAGGGCAGCTGCGTATTGGCGGGCGTCCCTGCCGACCGTTCGAACGCTCGGATTCAAGCGGCACTGGATGCGGGGATCGGACCACATCAACCCAAGGCGGGTGGAAACGCCCGTCGCCACTTTTCGCACAGGGTCCTGAAAGCGCTTCAGCGTTTGGGGCCTGAGCCGAGTACGTGCTCGAAAAAACGGTAGATTACTTCGTTCGACTCGACGGTTGGATCGTGGGTGGCCCGGTTCGTCATTCCCACTCGGTCAGTTACGCCGAGGAGGCGATTCACTTCCAGCGCATGATGGAGGGATTTCCAACGGTGCGTGGGATCTTCTGCGCCGCCCGAAACAAGGAACGGACGCGGTGCCATCAGCACGTGTAGCTCGTGGAGATCGTGGCCGCGCTCGACCATCACTTTATAGGCGCCGGTGCGCGGACTCTTCTCGCTCACGAGGCCGGGAGCGCGATTGGTTTTTGCATCGAGTCCGAGATACCACGGCTCCTGGTAGTTGATCGAGATACGGGTTTCGTCGAAGACGATGCCTGGGTCCGACCATGCGGCGCACGCGAACTTGTCGTAGAAACAAGAGGCGAACATCGCCCATTTTCCGCCGTAGGAATGGCCGACGATGCCGATGCGAGCGGGATCGACCTCGGGCATTCGTGCGAGCGCAGTGTGGCAGTTCGCTGCGATGTAGCCGAGGAAGGCGAGGGGCTGGCATTGTGCGTCGCCTATTACAGGCAGCCGCGCGTCGCCGCCGGGTGCACCGATGCTGAGTGTGACGAAACCTCTTTTGGCGAGCTGCAGGCCGAAATCGCGCAGCGGTCTGCCAGCCAGCCCAACGCTCGTCTCTGGCTCGTAGAAGGGGACAACCGCGGCCGGAAACGGTCCAGGACCATTCGGGATCAGGAGAATCGCGTGCGCCATGAACCCCGCGGCCAGCTCGACGCAGACGGTGTGTTGCTGGAAATTGTCCCGTGGTTCAACGCGGAGCTTTTCGATTTTCGGGGCGGTCAGCAGTTCGGGCCAGGGGCCCATGAGCTCGAACCACCGACGACGAATCGCCTCACGCTGCTGCGGCCAGTGGCGCGGGTCTGTGATCTTGGTGTTGTCTTCGCGCAATAACGGCGAGCGGCGCCCGTCCGAGACGCCTGCGAACTCTGCCGGCGGGCGAAAGTAAGGTGCGAGGTCGGCGGGCAGCGGGGGAACGGCCGCGTGACTCACGCTCAACGTGAGTGCCATTAGAAGGCAGAGCAGCGGCAAGGATGCGCGCAAGGACCGGGGGGCGCACCAACCTGCCGTCATGAGCATGAGCAAGCGGAGTCGACCGTAGCGACGCGGCGAAGTCCACTCGCTCACCAGACGGTGCGAATCGTGGTGGCGGGCGTCCCTGCCCGCGTGGCTTGTGTGGCGACGGGCGTCCCTGCCCGTCGGGTACAGGCGGGAATCCAAGCATCCAGACGGCGGGCAGGGAAGCCCGCCACCACGTTTCACACCGTCGCTCACGCTCGTGGCTACGGAGGGGAGAGAAGATGGTGATCGCGACCGCACTCTGGCGTTCATGGTTATTTTTTCGCCTTGGCCTTCTTCTTCCCCTGCGCGTTTGGCGCTGCATCCCCGGGTTTGTCGGCGTAGTCGGGAATGTGAAACCCAGTCGCTTTCACCTGGGCATCGTACTCCGCACTCATGTGGGCGAGGAGCGCCTGATGCTGCGGTTCCTTGACGAGGTTATTCGTTTCGTAGGGGTCGCGAGCCAGATCGAACAACTCCGTCCACTCTTCGTGGCCGGGATATTTTATCAGTTTAGCATCCGCGGTACGCACCGCCGTCACGGTGGGAGTGGTGGGGAAGTTCGCCTCGAAGAAATACTCGGAGAGAAATGACGTGCGCCATGCCGGATTTTTTTCGGTGAAGAGCGGTCGCCAGCTCCGGCCTTGCATCGTGGAAGGAATTTTGCCGCCGCCCAGATCGACGAACGTGGGCGCCAGATCGATGTTCAGCACCATCTCGTCGCGGGTGGAATTTTTTTGAATCAGGCGAGGGTAGCGCACGAGGAGCGGAATGCGCAGCGATTCATCGTAGGCTGAGCGTTTGTCGCCCAACCCATGTTCTCCGTGGTAATAACCGTTGTCGCTGGCGAACACGACGACGGTGTCGTCGGCCAGCCCCAGTTCGTCGAGCGTGGACAGGAGTCGGCCGAGATTGTCGTCCGCGGCAGAGATGCAGCGGAAGTAGCCGAGGTTCACCTTGAGCTCGCCGCCTTCGTTGACCAGCGCGCTGCCCTTGCCGCTGGTGGTAGCGATGTCGTTGCCGGTCCGATAGATTGCGCGTACGGCTAGGTTGGGTACGGAACGGGCTTTGGCGTCCGTAAAGCGGTCCTTGGCGCGCTCGGGCGGATCGAAGGGCCCGTGGCACGCCTTGAAGCCGAGCGTCACCGAGAATGGCCGGTTCCGATTCTCCCGGATGAAAGTGATCGCGTAGTCGGTGGTGACATCATCCACCCAGCCCTTTGAAGGAGTGGAGACGCCGTTGATCTCGATCGGGCAGTCGACGTAGCGACCCTGGCCGACAAAACTGGCGGAGTAATCGAAGCTCGGGCGCTTGCCGCTCTGGCCTCCCATATGCCACTTGCCGATGTACGCCGTGATATAGCCGGCGGACCGCAACGCGGTCGCGTGGGTGACGCTATCTTCGGGGAACGGGGTGTGATTGTTCACCACGCCGTTCAGATGGCTGTAACGGCCGGTCATGAAATTCGCCCGACTAGGAGCACAGAGCGAATTCACGACAAACGCATTCCGGAAACGCATGCCCTCGGCGGCGAGCCGGTCCATGTGGGGAGTTTGAAACCACGGGAAGCGCGCCTTGTCGCCTTGCTCACGCTGCACTACGCCCATCGCGTCCCAGCGTTGATCGTCGGTATAGACAAAAAGAAAGTTCGGCGGTCGCGTGACCGCAGCTCCCGCGGCAGCGCGGATGCAGAGACCCGATCCAACGATCAGGAAACAAAGCGGAACGACGCGGCAAAAAAATCTCGAACTGGAATGTAGGGGGTTCATCGGAAGCGAAGGCGATAACTAATCCTCGTGCGGCCACGTGGCGCAGAAGACCTCGGAGATGAGCTGATGGCGTGCGGCGACGCATGGCAATCTCGCGCCCTGGTTTATTCGAAAAACCTCATGGTTGCCGGGCAACAGCCGGTATGAAGAAAGTGGGGCGGGCGTCCCTGCCCGCCCTCAGGGGGTTGGATTCCGACCGGCACACGACGCCCAGCTACGATCGTGGCGATAAAGCCAGGCGGGCAGGGGCGCCCGCCGCCACGTTTTTTCACGCCCTCGCCACGCTGGCGGCTACACGGGATTTTGCGATTGGTCCGGGCGCAGTCTGAACTATGATCTGACCGTGGAACCGAAATCCCCCCACGCGTTTTCTGATCCGCGCGATGATCCGCATGCTCTTACCCGACGGCAGGCGTTGGGTTTGATGGGAAGTGCGCTCGCCCTTCCGCTCGCCAACGGTCACGCTGCCGCGGTGCCTTCACCGACTGCATCTGTGCCTGCTGTTCCTTCCCCCGCCGGAATGCCCGCGATTCCTGCGCTGCCCGATCTACCGAATTTCCATCTGATGATGGAGTGGCTGGCGCGGGAGCATGCGCCGAAGCTGTCGTTTCTCTTTCCAGCACATTGGGATCCTAAGCTTAGAATTCCACGTGGACAAGTTGTCGCGGCCGCTTCTATAGTGTCACCTAAATACTAGTGACTCCAGCGTAACTGGACTGGCCACAGTTAGGCCGCAAATGTAATCACACTGGCTCACCTTCGGGTGGGCCTTTCTGCGTTCGCGAGTGGACCCGATAAGCTCATGGAGCGGCGTAACCGTCGCACAGGAAGGACAGAGAAAGCGCGGATCTGGGAAGTGACGGACAGAACGGTCAGGACCTGGATTGGGGAGGCGGTTGCCGCCGCTGCTGCTGACGGTGTGACGTTCTCTGTTCCGGTCACACCACATACGTTCCGCCATTCCTATGCGATGCACATGCTGTATGCCGGTATACCGCTGAAAGTTCTGCAAAGCCTGATGGGACATAAGTCCATCAGTTCAACGGAAGTCTACACGAAGGTTTTTGCGCTGGATGTGGCTGCCCGGCACCGGGTGCAGTTTGCGATGCCGGAGTCTGATGCGGTTGCGATGCTGAAACAATTATCCTGAGAATAAATGCCTTGGCCTTTATATGGAAATGTGGAACTGAGTGGATATGCTGTTTTTGTCTGTTAAACAGAGAAGCTGGCTGTTATCCACTGAGAAGCGAACGAAACAGTCGGGAAAATCTCCCATTATCGTAGAGATCCGCATTATTAATCTCAGGAGCCTGTGTAGCGTTTATAGGAAGTAGTGTTCTGTCATGATGCCTGCAAGCGGTAACGAAAACGATTTGAATATGCCTTCAGGAACAATAGAAATCTTCGTGCGGTGTTACGTTGAAGTGGAGCGGATTATGTCAGCAATGGACAGAACAACCTAATGAACACAGAACCATGATGTGGTCTGTCCTTTTACAGCCAGTAGTGCTCGCCGCAGTCGAGCGACAGGGCGAAGCCCTCGGCTGGTTGCCCTCGCCGCTGGGCTGGCGGCCGTCTATGGCCCTGCAAACGCGCCAGAAACGCCGTCGAAGCCGTGTGCGAGACACCGCGGCCGGCCGCCGGCGTTGTGGATACCTCGCGGAAAACTTGGCCCTCACTGACAGATGAGGGGCGGACGTTGACACTTGAGGGGCCGACTCACCCGGCGCGGCGTTGACAGATGAGGGGCAGGCTCGATTTCGGCCGGCGACGTGGAGCTGGCCAGCCTCGCAAATCGGCGAAAACGCCTGATTTTACGCGAGTTTCCCACAGATGATGTGGACAAGCCTGGGGATAAGTGCCCTGCGGTATTGACACTTGAGGGGCGCGACTACTGACAGATGAGGGGCGCGATCCTTGACACTTGAGGGGCAGAGTGCTGACAGATGAGGGGCGCACCTATTGACATTTGAGGGGCTGTCCACAGGCAGAAAATCCAGCATTTGCAAGGGTTTCCGCCCGTTTTTCGGCCACCGCTAACCTGTCTTTTAACCTGCTTTTAAACCAATATTTATAAACCTTGTTTTTAACCAGGGCTGCGCCCTGTGCGCGTGACCGCGCACGCCGAAGGGGGGTGCCCCCCCTTCTCGAACCCTCCCGGTCGAGTGAGCGAGGAAGCACCAGGGAACAGCACTTATATATTCTGCTTACACACGATGCCTGAAAAAACTTCCCTTGGGGTTATCCACTTATCCACGGGGATATTTTTATAATTATTTTTTTTATAGTTTTTAGATCTTCTTTTTTAGAGCGCCTTGTAGGCCTTTATCCATGCTGGTTCTAGAGAAGGTGTTGTGACAAATTGCCCTTTCAGTGTGACAAATCACCCTCAAATGACAGTCCTGTCTGTGACAAATTGCCCTTAACCCTGTGACAAATTGCCCTCAGAAGAAGCTGTTTTTTCACAAAGTTATCCCTGCTTATTGACTCTTTTTTATTTAGTGTGACAATCTAAAAACTTGTCACACTTCACATGGATCTGTCATGGCGGAAACAGCGGTTATCAATCACAAGAAACGTAAAAATAGCCCGCGAATCGTCCAGTCAAACGACCTCACTGAGGCGGCATATAGTCTCTCCCGGGATCAAAAACGTATGCTGTATCTGTTCGTTGACCAGATCAGAAAATCTGATGGCACCCTACAGGAACATGACGGTATCTGCGAGATCCATGTTGCTAAATATGCTGAAATATTCGGATTGACCTCTGCGGAAGCCAGTAAGGATATACGGCAGGCATTGAAGAGTTTCGCGGGGAAGGAAGTGGTTTTTTATCGCCCTGAAGAGGATGCCGGCGATGAAAAAGGCTATGAATCTTTTCCTTGGTTTATCAAACGTGCGCACAGTCCATCCAGAGGGCTTTACAGTGTACATATCAACCCATATCTCATTCCCTTCTTTATCGGGTTACAGAACCGGTTTACGCAGTTTCGGCTTAGTGAAACAAAAGAAATCACCAATCCGTATGCCATGCGTTTATACGAATCCCTGTGTCAGTATCGTAAGCCGGATGGCTCAGGCATCGTCTCTCTGAAAATCGACTGGATCATAGAGCGTTACCAGCTGCCTCAAAGTTACCAGCGTATGCCTGACTTCCGCCGCCGCTTCCTGCAGGTCTGTGTTAATGAGATCAACAGCAGAACTCCAATGCGCCTCTCATACATTGAGAAAAAGAAAGGCCGCCAGACGACTCATATCGTATTTTCCTTCCGCGATATCACTTCCATGACGACAGGATAGTCTGAGGGTTATCTGTCACAGATTTGAGGGTGGTTCGTCACATTTGTTCTGACCTACTGAGGGTAATTTGTCACAGTTTTGCTGTTTCCTTCAGCCTGCATGGATTTTCTCATACTTTTTGAACTGTAATTTTTAAGGAAGCCAAATTTGAGGGCAGTTTGTCACAGTTGATTTCCTTCTCTTTCCCTTCGTCATGTGACTTGATATCGGGGGTTAGTTCGTCATCATTGATGAGGGTTGATTATCACAGTTTATTACTCTGAATTGGCTATCCGCGTGTGTACCTCTACCTGGAGTTTTTCCCACGGTGGATATTTCTTCTTGCGCTGAGCGTAAGAGCTATCTGACAGAACAGTTCTTCTTTGCTTCCTCGCCAGTTCGCTCGCTATGCTCGGTTACACGGCTGCGGCGAGCGCTAGTGATAATAAGTGACTGAGGTATGTGCTCTTCTTATCTCCTTTTGTAGTGTTGCTCTTATTTTAAACAACTTTGCGGTTTTTTGATGACTTTGCGATTTTGTTGTTGCTTTGCAGTAAATTGCAAGATTTAATAAAAAAACGCAAAGCAATGATTAAAGGATGTTCAGAATGAAACTCATGGAAACACTTAACCAGTGCATAAACGCTGGTCATGAAATGACGAAGGCTATCGCCATTGCACAGTTTAATGATGACAGCCCGGAAGCGAGGAAAATAACCCGGCGCTGGAGAATAGGTGAAGCAGCGGATTTAGTTGGGGTTTCTTCTCAGGCTATCAGAGATGCCGAGAAAGCAGGGCGACTACCGCACCCGGATATGGAAATTCGAGGACGGGTTGAGCAACGTGTTGGTTATACAATTGAACAAATTAATCATATGCGTGATGTGTTTGGTACGCGATTGCGACGTGCTGAAGACGTATTTCCACCGGTGATCGGGGTTGCTGCCCATAAAGGAGGCGTTTACAAAACCTCAGTTTCTGTTCATCTTGCTCAGGATCTGGCTCTGAAGGGGCTACGTGTTTTGCTCGTGGAAGGTAACGACCCCCAGGGAACAGCCTCAATGTATCACGGATGGGTACCAGATCTTCATATTCATGCAGAAGACACTCTCCTGCCTTTCTATCTTGGGGAAAAGGACGATGTCACTTATGCAATAAAGCCCACTTGCTGGCCGGGGCTTGACATTATTCCTTCCTGTCTGGCTCTGCACCGTATTGAAACTGAGTTAATGGGCAAATTTGATGAAGGTAAACTGCCCACCGATCCACACCTGATGCTCCGACTGGCCATTGAAACTGTTGCTCATGACTATGATGTCATAGTTATTGACAGCGCGCCTAACCTGGGTATCGGCACGATTAATGTCGTATGTGCTGGGGAAAG
>JADMIO011276519.1_pt1 | contig 119724 bp, 117 predicted proteins | sample 8958161 | NCBI WGS metagenome assembly JADMIO01 (sample SAMN16585339, study PRJNA669376) | soil metagenome | isolation source: Crop rotation soil | place: USA: Cullars Rotation, Alabama | collected 2011 | reverse complement strand
TGACAAATTGTCCCGGACAGTTGCTCGAAATTATTGAGTCTCCCTGCCAAGTCACGCTCACAGCCCCGCCGCATGTATCACTGGTCGTGACACTGTTAGTATCCGGAGGAAGTTGGCTGGCGCAGCTTGCGCTTAGATTGCTGGGACATGTTATGCTTGGTGGATTGGTGTCCTGCACCGTGATTGTCTGGGTGCAGGTAGCGCTGTTGCCGCAAAGGTCGGTTCCGAGGTAGGTACGGCTGATGACAAACTGGCCTGGACAGTTACTGGAAGAGATAGAATCCCCCAACCAAGTCACGGCCACAGCTCCACCACAGTTGTCACTTGTAGTTACGGTGTTTGTGTTGGGTGCAGGCACCTGGCTGGAGCAGTTGGCGGTGAGGTTCCCAGGGCAGGTGATGCTCGGAGGGTTAGTGTCCTGAACCGTGATCGTCTGTGTGCAGGTTGCGCTGTTGCCGCAGAGGTCTGTTGCGCGGTAGGTTCGGCTGATCACAAACTGACCTGGGCAATTGCTCAAACTGATCGAGTCACCCAGCCAAGCCACTACCACAGCTCCACCACAGTTATCACTCGTGGTTACGATGTTGGTGTTGGGTAGAGGCACCTGGCTGGCGCAGCTTGCGGTCAGGTTGGCAGGGCAGGTGATGCTCGGCGGGTTGGTGTCCTGCACCGTGATTGTCTGCGCGCAAGTAGCGCTGTTACCACAAAGGTCGGTTCCGCGGTAGGTGCGGCTAATCACAAATTGTCCCGGGCAATTACTCAAGCTTATCGAGTCACCCAGCCAGGTTACTACCACAGTTCCACCACAGTTATCTTGTGCCGTTACGCTGTTGGTGTTCGGTGCAGGCACTTGGCTTGCGCAGCTTGCAGTGAGATTGCTGGGGCAGGTAATGCTCGGAGGAGTTGTATCCTGAACTGTGATCGTTTGAGTGCAACTGGCGCTATTACCGCATTGGTCGGTCGCCGTGTAAGTGCGACTGATGACAAATTGGCCTGCACAGTTGCTGGAACTGATTAAGTCTCCCTGCCAGGTTACACTCACCGGTCCTGCGCAGTTATCGCTGGTGGTAACGCTGTTGGTATCTGGAGGCACCTGGTTGGCGCAGCTTGCGATGAGATTGGTTGGGCAAGTGATGCTCGGCGGGTTGGTGTCTTGAATTGTGATCGTCTGGATGCACGTGGCAGTGTTGCCGCAAAGGTCCGTTGCGCCGTAAGTGCGACTGACGACAAACTGGCCCGGACAGTTGCTCCTATTGATCGTGTCCCCCAGCCAACTCACCGCCACTGCTCCACCGCAGCTATCAGTTGCCGTGACGCTGTTGGTGTTCGGTGGTGCAAGGTTTGAGCAACTCACCGTCAGGTTACTCGGACAAAAAATCGTCGGTGCGGTTGTGTCACGGACGCTGATAGTTTGGCTGCAAATGTTGCTGTTGCCAAACTGGTCCGTCGCCACCCAGGTGCGTGTGGCAACGAAGCTGTTGCCACAGGTCAGATTGGTTATGGTGCCAAAAATAGCAACGGTCGCAGTTCCGCATGTATCACTCACTATCGGCGTGTCAAAGCTTAAACCACCTACGCCACATTCATTAGTTTTATTGAGCAAGCAATTGAGGGTAGGTCCGGTATTGGCGACATTTACAGTCGTCAAACACGATGCGCTACACTCGCTCGGATCCGAGACAGAAATCATGACCTGGTGAGCGCCCAAGGCAAAGATGGCGGTAAAATCCACGCGATTGGTCGTGTTCGCGGGTCCGGCAGCCACGATGTTAGTCTGGTAAACCGTTCCGGCAATCATCCAGATTACCACCAAAGGATTACCATCTGCATCGGATACATCTACTGAGACAGTTGCTACCGCCCCTGTAGGCGAGTCACAATTCAAGCTGAGGGAGGCCGGACAACGGATTGTGGGTGGACTATTGCTATACTCATATGCGCCAATATCAATCACGCCGCCAACAATACGCGTAAAACCACGCTGATCTTGTGGGGGAGCGGCTGTGTTGTCTCCCGCATTGATTGCGGGACTACCACAAAGCAAAGCGTGCGTAAGAGTCGGTCCTCCATTACCTGCGAGGGCACCGAGCTTGAGAGCTGCGGAGTCTAGAATAAATAGATCGCCAACTGCGGGCACGAAGGGTCCATTGGTTGACCCGAGCACGTTAAAACCCTCCGAAATGATGGGGCGGATCTGGCTGTTTAAAAGGTCAAACGTGACTGTGTTTCCCGTCAGAATGGTGTTCTTTAGTTCAACGCTGCCATCGCCGGTGTTAAAAACTCCTCCACCCTGGTTAGTCGTAATAGTGCTGTGGGTTAACGAAATGGAAAGAATATCGTTGAAGATTCCGCCGCCCTGAATTGAGGTTCCAGTTCCAATCGCAGCATTGCCGCTGACCGTGCAGTTATCCAGACTCATGGTGCCAGCGAGATTGGCGATGCCTCCACCCTGAGCAGGGCCAGTAATTCCATTAGTGCCAAGCCCCCCTTGTGCAACATTGCCATTCACAGTGCTTCGGTCCAAAACGACGCCTTGTCCCAGGTTCGCAATGCCCCCGCCTTGACCTGCTCCACCCACCGGACCGTTCCCGCCTATGACCGAGTTTGAGGAGATGGTGCTGGTGCTAAGTGTCAGGTCGTCCTGGTTGAAAATCCCCCCTCCTGAGGCGGCAAAGCCCCCACCAGCAATGGCAGAGTTGGCGTGAACGAGGGAATTCGTCAAGCTGAGATGAACATCGTTGTAGATGCCTCCGCCGAGCCCGGTCGACAAGCTGCTCATAACGGTGTTGTTGCTAATAGAACAACTAATTGCTGTCAGCGTGCCATGGTTGAAGATACCTCCCCCGGAGGCGGCATTAGTGCTTCCGATGACAGAATTGGCAGCGATAACGCAGTTGCTGACTGTTAGATCGATGGTGTTGTTGATCCCCCCTCCGGCCTGGATGGCAAAGTTGCCGACGATGACGCAATTTTGGAGTGTCAGGGCGGTGTCGTTATTGATTCCCCCTCCTACGTTTGCGCGCCCGTTGCTGATCGTCAGGCCTGAGATTATAACCGACCCCAATTGAATGTTAAAAATGCGAAAACTGGGTGTGCCCGCGGTAGTGCTGCGTTCGACGCGCAAATTCGCGGCTCCTGGCCCATCGATAGTGAGAGATTTATCGATCAGTAATTCGCTATTGGTCAGTGTGATTGTGTTGGTGACCGAAAAGATAATGGTATCGCCAGGGGCCGCACTGGCAATGGCTTGACGGAGTGAACCAGGACCATTGTCGGCCGTGCTCGTAACAGGGATTGTGGCAGCGAATCCTGGAAGGATGAGCAGGATTGCTATCAAAGCCAACGAAAAGACTGCATTTCTCATATAATTCAAAACCGCCAGGGACGAGAGTCGGTAGAATGGGCAGTTTCCTACCAGTCGTACAAACGGTTTGCACGCCTTTTCGGTATCAGAAAATGAGGAAGGACGAAAAAACCTCCTAAACCAGTTTTTGTGTGAGCGAGCGCAGCCGGATTTTCATCCGTGCAATTTTGAAACTGGAAACGCGCGGCTCCGAGGCCCTGCGCAATGTCTTCCTGAATCGAAGAAACTTACATTTCTCTCCATGAGGTCACCATGAACATGCCGCCTGAAGACATCGATTTATCATAGTGGACCCCCGAACCGCCTCCGCCCGTAAATGAATTGCAAATAATGCCGCCATACACTGAAGCCCCCCCACCAATGACGAAATCAGCTTGCGGGGCATTGATGGTGCCGACGAAATCAGCCGTTCCGCTGTAGCGCAACGTCTTGTTAGTCGGAAGTCCAAGGTAAGAAAAGCGGGCAGGGCTGCCCGTGCCATTTACTATTCCGCCACCTGAAATATTTGCAGCGCCGCCGACATACAGCTTCAACTTGGCATTCGGCTCGATGTAAACATAGCCGGCGTTGTGCGCGCTGCCGCCTATGCTGAAGTTGCCCGTCACCCAAAGCGTGCAATCACCTTTCACAATCAAAGGCTCCGATCGATCTCCGCTGCTGAAGCTGGACATCCTATAGCTGCCAGATGTCAGCACATTGGTTTGTCCCCTAACCTGGGACACCGCTACCGTTTCATCGGGTGGTGTGTTTTCCTGAAAGGAAACGTTCATATCATTATTTACCCAGCCTGTCTGAGTTCCATCACTCCAATCAATGTTTCCCACTGAGCCGCCCGGAACCACATAAACAGTGCCGCCCGGTCCCGTGACCGCCGAACCATATAAGTGAGCCTGGCCACCGATACTAATGGCCGGTGTTTCCCTGGAATTGGTGGCAATTCCTCCGGCCGCATTCCGGTTGGCTGCACTATAAGGGCCCGCTTCCGAGTTGTATCCATCCACAATCGCAGAACCGCTCAACTTGACCACTCCATTGGCAGCGATGGCCCTGTTGAACACGCTCGCCGGGTTGGTGGTCGTCACCGTGACCTGCCGTGAAATGTATTCGTTGTCTTTCAAAGGCGCTTTAACGTAACCAGCCGCAACGATCGTGGGCGCGCTTGAGCCCACGTTCATATTCGTGACATAAAAGTAAGTGTCGCTGGTCAAATCGCGCCGTTTCCAATAAACCTTTTTCCCTTTGATCAATTGGCCAGTCCATTGATTGGCCGTGGGGATTTTATCCTCGTGCAAATGCGTCAAAGCTTCCTCAATGCCCGCTTCCAACACCGGAATCGCGCTGTTCCAAGCCAGGGCTCGCATGCTAATCTGGTTGCGGCTGCTGATTAATACCAGGTAGCTGCCCAGTACGCTGCCAATGAGTGCCGTGATCACTACCGTAATGACCAAAGTGCTGCCGGATTGGGATTTTCCAGTATATGGCTTCATACGTTTATTAGTTGTTTCTTAAAGCTATTTTTGCCGACTGAACGCTCTCGGTGTTTACTTTCGCCCCCAGTATTGTCCGTGAACACATCCAGGTCACCTGAACCAGCTTTGTATTGGTGATGTAAGCTGGCTCATACGCATCGAAGGTGTTCGAAATGGCTGTGTGTTGATATTTTGAAAATTTAAGAAAATCGCACCCCTGAAGCAGAGTGTTGGTTTGTCCTCCACTCACGCGAACAAGGGTGCGAGTCTCCGGGTCGTAGTTGAAACTCAAAGGGTTATTGTCGACATCTGAAAAACTCATGCTGGTATCGGAAAAATCAGTCAGCTTGCGAGCCTGCCGGATTTCGCGGGACATTTTGTCCAAAGCAAACTGGCTGACCTGGTCCAAATCCACGTAATTGGCTACGGCGGCAAAGCTTCGGCTGCTGTACCAAAAAAGCGAGGCGACCACGGCCATGGCCAGCACGCCTAGAGCCGACGCTACCATCACCTCGATTAGCGTGAAGGCCTTTCGGTTGTCCTGACGCGAGAAGCACCGCGTTTTGACTTTGGAGTCTCCGGTGTTTGTCGAAATACTAGTATACATAATTTTGCAAACCGTATTTGGATACATATGTGGACATTTCGCGAGAGCGGATCACGTTGCCGGAAGTCCAGGTTAAATTGATTTGAATCATGCGGAGCTGGCTGGCATAAGATTCGGCGATCGGCACATTTGTAACCGTTACCGTTCCGGTGTAGGCGAACTGGCCGGCAATGCCGTTAGTGTCGCCGGGATAAAAAGGCGCCGAAAAGGTCGTTGGAATAAAGCCGGGTCCAACATCTTCCCAGCGTATTAATCTGATTACCTCCATCCGCTCCGCCAGAATTTGGGTGGCGCGCAGATTTTCTCGAGCGACGCGCAACACTGCAAACCCGGAGGAAAATCCGGCATATAAGGAAATGATCATGAAGCCCAGCACCGCAATCGCTACCATCACCTCGGCCAAAGTGTGCCCATTGCGGCTTCCAAAGGATAACCTTGCCGAGTTTTGATTTTTGCTAAGGTCTTGCGTCATCTGATTCATAACATTGGCCCCTGGGTTTAGGTTTGCCTGCTGCTAATGTCTGCACACTAGGTAAAAGCGTCGTGGGTGGAAACTGGGGCGAGGCAGGAAAGTAGCCCCGGTGCTGCCGCTTAAGGCGATCCAGGGGAAAACCCGGGATCAAACTGCGCTTAAGTTTTACCGATAGCGTAACTACCCCTTGGTTTCGCGTCGCGGCGTGCTATTCTGGGCGGCGGAGCCGGGCTATACGCCGGTTAGGAATCAATTTTTGCATCGGTCGCGGGGGACGGTAACAACAAGAACTTTGAGGCGATTCAGCTAGTAGGGTTGCCACAAATGAAAGAACCAAATTATGCGCAGCAGCGAACTGCCGCGTGCTTGTTATGAGGAGAGTCAGGCGGCAAATCACAAGTTCAACCAAGCGCTGGCGTTAGCCTGGTTAGCTATGCGCATTATCCTCATCGTCAGCGCTGCGATCGCACTCGCACTTTTTGCACTCTGCGAAGTCGGGATGGCCTACCCTGTTGCTTGGTGGCTTTATCTTTCCGTAGCGGTCGCGTTTGCGGGTGCACTTATTCGGCCTGCACCGCTTCGCAATCAGATTCGCCATCTCAGTGTGTTTGCTGCTCTCGTTGGCTTCATCGCTGTCCTTTACCTGGTTGATTGGACGACGCGCAAACCATTCCTTCGCGACCTTGCTCGCGTTCGTGTCGGCATGACCGAGGCGGAGGTTCGGCACATCATGGGTCATTATATGGAAGGGACCGGATGGCCAGCCTTTCCGGGCAACGGTCCGACAAACGGTCCGGGCATGTTGAACATCGTCGGGAGTGGTTCACAGTATCATACTGAGACTTCGTTATCTGGGGTAATGACCGTTCGTGACTCTTTGGTCTTTCGGCATTCTGACGAGGGCGCGTTCAATTCGGATTGGGGCATCATTTCGCTATCGAACGGGAGAGTTGTGCGAGTTGAGTTCAGTCCAGACTGAGATTAAAGCGTAAATAATTTACAGGTGGATGCGGGTGGACCACCTCAGTTTCAAATGTGGACTGTTGGCCGAAATTTCAGCTTTTTAATTTCTAATTTCTGCTTTTCCCCACGGAAAAGTGTCTTGTGTGTGTTCGCTTCATTCGGTAAGGAGAGCGGTGCGTGCGAAAAATTTTAGTCGAAACTACATCCGGTTCAATTTTCACAGCACGTAAATGAGTCCGAGGAGCCAGGCGATATCTCCGGGTTCAAGGCTTCGAGCTTCCCTCGCAGCGGAGCGGCCTTTGCAGATAGTCGGAGTTATTAACGCTTACACCGCCATTCTTGCCGAGAGGTGTGGGTTTCAAGCTCTGTATCTGTCCGGGGCCGGGGTGGCCAATGCTTCCTATGGCGTGCCCGATATCGGAATTACCACTTTGGAAGATGTTCTGATTGATGTGCGGCGCATTGCCGCTCGTACACCTTTGCCGCTCCTCGTCGATGCTGACACAGGCTGGGATGATCCTTCCCACACCGTCCGCGAAGTGATCAAAGCTGGAGCCGCGGGCATTCATATCGAAGATCAGGCTGCATCTAAACGCTGCGGTCATTTGCCTGGAAAAAAGCTCGTGAGCCCGGAGGCAATGGTTCGTCGGATCAAAGCAGCAAAAGCGGGCAGCACCGATTCTGATTTTGTGGTTATGGCTCGCACGGATGCAGCCTCCACTGAAGGGCTGGACAAGGCCATCGCCCGAGCTTGCCGCTATCGAGATGCGGGTGCTGATATGATTTTCGCCGAAGCTTTGACCGGCCTGGGACAATACCGCAAATTTGCAGCCGCTTTAGGAGTTCCTATATTAGCGAATATGACTGAGTTTGGTAAAACGCCGCTATTCACCAGACGAGAACTGGCATCGGCTGGAGTCGCTCTCGCGCTTTATCCTTTATCCGCCTTTCGCGCCATGAACGCTGCCGCACTGAAGGTTTACAGCGTCATCCGCGCCCACGGTTCCCAAAAGCGCATTTTGACCAAAATGCAGACTCGCGCCGAGTTGTACGATTATCTAAATTATCAGTAAGTATGGATAAGAAATCGGGAGGTCTGGCCGGGGTTGTTGCTGGCCGAACGGCAATCAGCACTGTGGGCAAAGAAGGGATGGGACTGACTTATCGTGGCTATTCCATCGAAGACCTGGCGGAGCGAGCCACGTTTGAAGAGGTAGCTTTTCTGCTGCTCTACAATCATTTGCCGAGTTCTGCAGAGCTGGAGGGCTATCGAAAAACGCTTGTGTCCTTGCGAGGCTTGCCCGCTCCGCTTAAAACAATTTTGGAGCAACTGCCGGCCAAAACACACCCGATGGACGTGTTACGAACCGGTTGCTCGGCCCTCGGCTGCCTGGAACCTGAAACGCGAGGTAGCGACCAACTCGGACTGGCCAATCGTTTAATCGCGGTCTTTCCTTCAATACTTCTTTACTGGCACCAGTTTCATCAGAGAGGCAGACGCATCGAAACGGAAACCGCGGACCCGGGCGTGGCAGCTCACTTTTTGCATCTGCTGCTTGGGAAACCCGCGGACGAATTGCATGTGCGGACCCTCGATGCCTCGTTAATCCTGTACGCGGAACATGAGTTTAATGCGTCCACATTCGCAACGCGGATTACCACCTCGACCCTGGCGGATTTTCACTCGGCGATCACCTCGGGGATTGGCACACTGCGCGGCTCGCTTCATGGCGGCGCAAATGAAGAAGCGATGGAGTTGATCCAGCGATTTCAAAATCCAGATGAGGCCGAGGCGGCTTTGATGGGAATGTTGGCGCGCAAACAATTGGTGATGGGGTTTGGGCATCGGGTTTATAAAACGTCAGACCCGCGCAGCGGTGTTATTAAAACCTGGGCTCAAAGGCTGGCCGCGGCCAGTGGCGACCAGCGGCTCTACCCAATTTCGGAAAGAATTGAAGCGGTGATGTGGCGCGAGAAGAAAATGTTTCCCAACCTCGACTTCTACAGCGCCGCAGCGTTCCATTTTTGTGGCATCCCTACCCCCATGTTCACTCCTCTTTTCGTCATTTCCCGGACATCAGGATGGTCGGCTCACATCATTGAGCAGCGGGGCGACAACCGCCTGATTCGACCGACGGCCGAGTATATCGGTCCGCAACCGCGGCCTTTCGTTTCTCTGGATCAGCGATGAAAACCTTTAGCATTTCTGTGCGCTGGAGTTTTTATTCATGACTCCATCGTTTGGTGAAGCGAGCATGGGAGCGCTTTCCGGGCTAATCGCGGGCGCCATTGGTGGCCTGGTGGCGCTCGGCGTTGCGCCTGCGCTTATTAACCACAATCCCGCATTGCTTTTTGAAACTCCCATCCTCGGCCTGGTTTCCTTTTGCGTTAGTGGCGCTTTTGGCTGGCTGATTGGGGGTCAACTCGGTCCACGGGTGCGAAAAAAATTTGAATTCTCTTTGGCAGAAGTGATTGGTGGATTAGTAGGCGGACTGCTGCCGGTCGTGGGGATTGCTTTGCTGGGATGGTACTTGGTCACGGCACGTTGAGAACTGTTTATTTACTCCACATTCCCTGGCTGCGACATACGCCGCTGTTTTGCTGTTACAAAAATGCACGAGCACCTGGATTCTTTAAACGTCCGGCCTCCTTTTGATGGTTTGTTGCAACAAATTGCGACTTACGTTTTCAACACCCGAATCGAGAGCACGGAAGCGTACCAAACGGCACGTTATTGCTTCATGGATACACTGGGTTGTGCGTTACTCGCCCTGAACTACCCTGCTTGCACAAAATTGCTTGGTCCAATAGTTCCCGGCACGAGGGTTCCTTTGGGAAGCCGGGTCCCAGGAACTGCTTTCGAAATGGACCCCGTGACCGCAGCCTTCAATATAGGCGCTCTGGCTCGATGGCTGGATTTCAATGACACCTGGCTCGCCGCTGAATGGGGCCATCCCTCAGATAATCTTGGGGCAATTTTGGCCTTAACAGACTTCGTTAGCCGCAAAAGGATTGCCGAAGGCCAGGCACCGTACCGGGTGCGCGACCTGCTGACCGCAATGATTAAGGCCCACGAAATTCAAGGTGTGCTGGCGCTCGACAATAGCTTCAACCGTGTCGGGCTGGATCACGTGCTGCTGGTGCGGATTGCTTCGACAGCAGTCGCGACGCAGCTACTTGGTGGAGATCTTCAGACAATCGTAAATGCGCTTTCGAATGCATGGCTCGATGGGGGCGCGCTTCGAACTTACCGTCATGCTCCAAATACTGGTTCGCGCAAGTCGTGGGCGGCCGGCGATGCCACCAGCCGTGCAGTCACACATGCGTTCATGGCGGTCAAAGGTGAAATGGGTTATCCCTCCGCCCTCTCTGCGCCAGGCTGGGGATTTTGTGATGTCTTGTTTCAGAAAAAACCTATCCAGCTGTCGCAGCCCCTTGGCTCTTATGTGATGGAGCATGTTCTGTTCAAAATTTCATTCCCGACAGAGTTTCACGCGCAAACCGCTGTCGAGGCAGCCATAGCTCTTCATCCTTCCATTAAAGAACGGCTGGAGGATATTCTGAAAGTGGAAATTACTACCCAGGAATCGGCTATGCGGATCATTGATAAGACTGGCCCATTGTACAATCCCGCTGACCGCGATCATTGCCTGCAATACATGACTGCAATGGGCCTTATTTTCGGTGCATTAAACGCGGACCATTATGAAAATGCAGTTGCTCAGGATCCACGTGTGGACCTGTTGCGCGGTAAAATCGCCGTCCAGGAGGACCCACGTTATACCCGCGAGTATCTTGATCCTGAAAAACGATCGATTGCCAATGCGGTTCAGGTCTTTTTCAAGGACGGCAACGCCACTGAAAAAGTCGAAGTGGAATATCCTTTGGGCCATCGCCGTCGCCGCCAGGAAGGAATGCCACTCCTGGTGAATAAGTTCATCCAAAATGTTGCGACCCGATTTCCGCCCGAGAAAGCAGCGATCCTCGTTTCACTTTTTAGAGATGCAGAACAGTTGGAACAAATGCCGGTAAATGAGTTTGTAGAACTTCTTATTCCAGCTCATCATTGATTAATCATGAATTCGCTACTTAGAAATAAATGGGTGTTAATTACTGGTGCTTCGAGTGGCTTTGGGGCCGCCGCAGCTCATGCTTTTGGGAGTGAAGGTTCAAAATTGCTGTTAGGGGCCAGACGGGTGGAGCGTTTGAAGCAAGTTGCCAGCGAGGCTCTCGCTGCGGGTTCGTCCGAGGCCCACTATCATCCTCTCGACGTCAGCAAGACAACCAGCGTGGAAGAGTTTATCACGTGGTCGCGAAAAATAATGGGCAACAGCCAATCGGGAACCGAGAAACCCAATCTCCATGTGTTGATCAACAATGCAGGCGGGGCTCAGGGGATGGAGACGGTTGCTGAGGGAAAAGACGAGGATTGGGAAACCATGATGCAAACAAACGTGCTGGGCGTGCTCCGGATGTCACGCGCGGCTTTGCCGCTGCTGTCTCATAACTCCGGATCGTCGATTCTTAATATCGGCTCTTATGCTGGTCGCGCAGTTTATGAAGGAGGCGCTGCATATTGCGCCGCCAAAGCAGGCGAACTTCAGATCTCACGAGCTTTGCGGCTGGAGTTGAGCGGCACTGGGATCCGCGTCAGTTCGGTCGACCCCGGCCTGGCAGAGACCGAGTTTGCTTTAGTACGATTTAAAGGGGATGTGGAGCGGGCAAAAACACCCTACGAGGGCATGCATCCGCTTTCGGCGAAGGACATTGCCGAGATCCTGGTTTGGGTCGCCAGCCGTCCTCCGCACGTCAACATCGATGAAATGTTGATAAAACCTGTGGATCAGGCGGCAATGCACAAGGTGTATCGAAGAAAGTGACGACTCGCCTCGAAATGCGATTCCAACAAGGATTACGATCCGCCGTTTTTCATTTCACGTTCGCGGTAACCATCGGAAAGTCATCCGTTCTGAATGGGGAAGCAGGCAAGCCGGCTTTGTTCCACAAATTGACGACCGGGTAATCCGCCCAGCCGAACCGAACCGCCACGGGCTGACTGACCTCGGGACTGCTTACCACCACCGTATCGCCTCGTATTTCTGCATGAGCCCAAACAAATTTCTTATCCGGTCCGCAAATCGTGAACCCTTTCAGCTCGCCACCTTCCGCAACCAAACCTCCGCCGGTGTGCTCAAAACTTAGAATGGCTTCGTTGCCCTTGATTCGCATTTTTTGGTAAAGGGGGCCGGAGTATTCAATCTTTTCTCCGTAGGCAATACCTCGCGCTGCCAGCGCTAATCGGACGCCTACTGCTTCTTTCTTTGTGGGATGAATATCGTCCTTGTCTCCCACATCGGTGATTACTGCCATGCCAACCTTTGGCAAAGTTTTGGTTGCAAGCCACTGTGCTTCCCGCAGTTCAGCCCAGTCGCTATCGCCGGTTTTTTCGGTGATGACCTCGAGTGCCCGTTTTTTATTCTTGTCCCAGGGAGCCAATTGCACTGCCAGGAAAGGGAAGTCGCGCCGGCCCCAATCCTGCCGCCAATTCCGTATCATATCCGCAAAGAGCGAACGATATTGCTCGGCGCGTCCGGCGTTGGATTCACCCTGATACCAAATTGCTCCTTCAATCCCATAGGGGATCAAGGGAGCAATCATTCCATTGTAAAGCTCACCGGGCCTCCAGCCCGGGTTCTTTTTGGGATCCGCCTCGGCCTTTTGCACCGCCGCGGCGTACTTATCCAGGATGTCTTTTTTGTAAACCGGATTGGATTCAAGCTTTTGTTGGCTCATCCAGGCTTCCGCCGGCGAACCTCCCCAATATGTTCCGATTAACCCCACGGGCACTTTGCGGGCCTCTTGCAAGTTCCGGCCAAAATAATATGCGACTGCCGAGAACCCAGGCACGTTCGCGGGGTCGCAATCTTTCCATTGTCCTTTGACATCCTCCGCAGGAGAATTGGTTTTTGCTTTTTGGACGAGAAAAAGGCGCATCTTTGGATTCGCACAAGCGGCGATGTCCTTGGCGGATTCATAAGACTGCTTAAGAGGCCATTCCATATTCGATTGGCCACTGGCAATCCAAACCTCTCCCACTAAAACATTTTTAATTTCGATTCGATTTTTCCCCTCAACAACCAAGTCGTCTGGCCCGCCGGCCTTTAAACCTGTGAGTTCCGCCATCCACTTCCCATTTTTGGCTTTGGTTTTGGCTGTTTTTCCGCGAAAGGTCACTTTCACCTCTTCGCCCTCGTCCGCCCAACCCCATACTGGTGCGGTTAATTTCTGCTGCAGAACCATGTTGTCAGAAAATAGGGCGGGCAAGCGGACGTCAGCTTGTGCTGAGGAAATAAAGCAAAGCGCCAGAGTCAAAACGGTAGCTGGTCTTATGGTCGGTGAGTTCATAGTTTCCAGTCGAACTCAAGTTTCCATGGAGGTCAATCCTAAACAGATGCTTGCAGTCTGGCGGTGCGCGACAAACTTCTTGAATCGGGCGCACATAAAGGAGTTCACCTGCAGGTCACGGCTACTTTCGGATCACACCCCCCTATTTGCCCGCCACAGTAGTACAGCTCCTACGGCCTGGAAAATAAAATTCGGCAACCAAACAATTAAGTGGGGAGCAAACTCCGGGCGGGTATCCAGCGCTTTCCCAAGAACCACAAAACTGTAATAAAGGGCGACCAGGATCAGGGCCACGGCAATCCCCACATTCGTTTCGCGTCGATGCATCCGAATTCCCAGCGGTATGCCGACCAGCGTAAAGCCAAAACACGCAAAGGAAAATGACACTTGCTGATGAATTTGCACCCGGATCACAGAGGTCAAATCCTTGCGCCGTATTTGCCATTCCCTTTTCTTTTCCTTCAACTGCACAGATGAAAGTTTCGTGAGAGGCTCCCCTCGGCTCACTTTGCGTTCAAGATCTCGCAACTCATCCCAGAGCTGGAGGAAAGTCATATCACTAATCTTTATACGGCCATCAGCCTGGTTCCTGGGAGACTTGATAGGAAGCAATATGTCACCACTTCCGGGTTCGCCTCGCGTTAGTTTCAGGCCTTTTGTATCGTATAAGTGCAAATTGATTTGCTGATTGGCACGGTCCAGATCGATCCGACCTCTAGGGGCGTGTATTGTTATATCTTTCGCCATATCAAAGACAATCACATCCTGCAGCTCCCCTTTTCGGTTTTTTCCGATGTAGAACATGTATCCGTCGAAATCCTTTATGACACGGCCTTCAGGCATTTGGGCATTCGAAAATTCGAACCGAAGATTGTCGATGAGATTTTTATAGGCGACACGAGAGCGGGGCGCGATTTCCAGGTTTACCAGCGCGCTCAGCGCACACAACGCCACACTTAACAGCAACACCGGGCTGATGAGGGATAACAGGCTTACTCCGCTGGCTCGTACTGCTGTCAGTTCCTGGTCCGCGCTAAACCGGCCAAAGATCAGCAAGGTTGCGGTCAACATTCCCATGGGCAATGCGAAGACCCAAACAAACGGCACCAGCAAACTGACCGCTTGAGCGACAACGCCAACAGTCGCCTGCCGATTAACCAGCAGAGTCAAAATTTCACGCAGAACATTCCCCAACAACAATACCAGGGTAAACACTCCCACCGTCATCACCAAAGAAGTGAGAATCTGACGGAGCAGATAACCGTGCAATGTTTTCACAAAATACGAGTGGTCCGGGCGCCTACTCCACAGCGGCGCGAGTCACGCACGGAGGATGGATTTAATACGGCGTCAGTCAAGGAATCCGCGAAATAGGCTCAGGCCAGGCTGCCGAGACGCCGCAAGCTGAGGATTGGCGCACCTTGTTTTCGAGACTCCAGCAGATCCACTTCAAAGTCCGCCACCCAATCATTGTGTTCCTCTGGATCGATCAGCATCTGTTGCACCCGCCACGACTTTTTCTCGGGAGATTGTAAAATGTGAGTGTGCCGAAGATTTCTCGCGTTGGGATCCAGACAAATATACTCATGCTCGGTGTAATAAGTTTCCAAAATGTGCCTTAGTCTTTCCGGTGTCCAAACAATCCCATCCGCATCGAGAGTGGAATTAAGGTGGTCCAGTGCGTTTTCAAAATCGCCGTTTATGAGCCCGCGTATGAATGAGAAGATGCGATTGCGAATTGCCGAGGTAAATGCACGGACATCCTTTGTTATGTCCGTCGCCGCCTCCTCCGCTCCTGGCGGGCGCACTTCTTTCGCCTCGGCAGGCTGGTAATTGGGGTTACGCATTTTTTCCCATTCATCCAGCAGACTCGAATCGACCTGGCGAATCATCGTGGCCAAATAAAGTTCCATTTCCCGGATAGTATCGTTCTTGGCCAGATCAGGCACCGTTTGAGCCAAAACCTTATAAACACTATTGAGGTGGCGCAGGAGAATGCCCTCAGCCCTTTGCAGTTCGTAATCGCGAATGTAGTCAGAGAACGAGCGGAACGACTCAAACATTTCTCGCGCGATCGATTTCGGCCGAATGTTTTCCTGGCCCACCCAGGGGTGCTTGTCAGCAAAAGCGTTGAAAGAGGAATAAATAAAGTCGCGATTGGGTTTGGGATGCTCAAGTTTTTCCAGCTCTTCCATTCGTTCATCATATTCAACCCCCGCCATCTTCATCTCGGCCATTTTCTGATTTTTGACCTTATCCAATTGCTTGCGAAGGATAATGTCTGGATCCTGCAAAATGGATTCCACAAGGCTCAGCAAGACTAAGGCAAAATCGGGCGCCTGGGGATCGATGAGAGGAATCGTCTCGAGCAGGTACAAAGAGAGTGTTTGGTCCATCGAGAAATCTTCCTGCAACTCGAGGTTTACGCGGAGCTTCCGGCCATTGGGACCAGGCTCGGGAATGAATTCGATTATCTTTCGCTCAAGCAGGGAGCGGAACAGTTGCCAGGCGCGCTTCGCATGCAATTTTTTCGCTTTGGGCGATTCATGGCAATCATGGATCAGCTTTTGCATCGCCCGGCAGCCGTCGCCATTACGGCTGAGCACGTTCAGCAACATTCCGTGTGAGACCTGAAAGCGTGAACTCAGGCGCTCCGGAACGGCGCTCATGAGCCGGATGAATGTATTTTTGTCCCAGGGGACAAAATTACGTTCAGGCGGTTTTCGTTTGACGACTTTCTTCCCGTCCCGCGAAGCCTTTTGCGCCAGCTTAAGGTTTTCCACCACATGTTCCGGCGCCTGGGCAGCGACCCAGCCGCGTTCGTCGAAGCCTTTGCGTCCCGCGCGCCCGGCAATTTGATGAAAATCACGTGCGCTCAGCAGCGCGGTTTTCGCGCCGTCGAATTTGCACAAGCGAGTGAAGAGGACCGTCCGAATTGGCACATTGATCCCCACGCCTAATGTATCGGTGCCGCAGATTACTTTCAGCAACCCCTTTTGTGCCAATTGTTCCACCAGCACGCGGTATTTCGGCAGCAGGCCTGCGTGATGCAAGCCGATCCCGTGCTTAAGCCATTTTCGAATTTCGGGACCGTAAGGACTGCTGAATTTGAAACCTTCCACAGCGTTTCCCAAGGCGGCTTTTTCTTCACGCGTGCAAACATTGATGCTGGTAAAATCCTGTGCGCTTTGCCCGGCTTCCAGTTGCGTAAAATGAACCACGTAGACCGGTGCTTTCCCTTCGGAGACTAATGTTTCCAAGGTGGTGGCCAAGGGCAGTTCAGAATAGGCGTAGTCCAGAGGCACAGGCCGTTCCCTTGAGGAAACTGTTACGCTGGGCCGCCCATTCAGGCGCGTTAACTGCTCCTCAAAAAAACTGGTCTCCCCCAAGGTTGCGGACATCAACAGGAAACGCACCTGTGGTAAAGTTAACAACGGCACCTGCCATGCCACTCCGCGCTCGCGATCAGCATAGTAATGGAACTCGTCCATGATCACTTCGTGCACGTTTGTTGCTGACCCTTCCCGTAACGCCATATTAGCCAGGATTTCGGCCGTGCAACAAAGGATGGGGGCATCACGGTTAACGGAGGCATCTCCCGTGCTCAGGCCCACGTTTTCCGGACCAAACTGGCGGCATAACGCGAGCCATTTTTCATTCACCAATGCCTTGATCGGACAGGTGTAGACGGAACGTTTGCCCTGCGCCAAACCTTTGAAGTGCAAAGCTTCCGCGACGAGCGATTTCCCGGAACCGGTAGGGGTGTTTAGAATAATGTTCTTTTCCTCGAACAGCTCCAGGATGGCCGATTCCTGCGCCGGATAAAGCTGCAGTCCTCCCTCATCCACGTATTTCAAAAATTGCCCAAGCAGCAGGTCGTTGGAAGGACGATCTTCTCGCGGAATCAAGTCATAAAGATTCACTGGCACCGGAAGGAAAATCTAGACAGTCGGCAGGATGAAAGCGAGCCTTGGCACGTCGGTCCCGTCCTGAAATCAGTTGTCACCCCGTATGGGAAGACAACAGAGAAAGAATGCTGGGATCCGGTATAGCGAGGCGTTTAAGATGCAGATTGTGCGAGAGGTTGAGCAGGAGGGCCTGGCCTGCGACCACGTGCGGCGGAAGTATGGGGTTGGAGGTGCGGCGACGGTGCCGAGTTGGGTGCGTAAATATGGCAATGGCAGTTGGGGCAAAAGGGTACGAGTGGAAACACCTGAAGAGATCAATCATGCGGAGCAATTAAAGCGGCGCGTGCGGCTGCTGGAGCAGGCGTTGGCGGATGCAAACATTGACCTGGCCTTGGAGCGACAGTATACGCGCCTGGCCTGTAGGCGGGCTGGGATCCAGGACGTGGAGGGGTTCAAAAAAAAAGTGGCTGGGAAGCGGCCCACGGAGCGGTAGAGCAGGATGGGCAGTTGGCAGGGGTTAACGTCAGTGATCTGTGCCGCAAGCTGGGGATGAGCCGACAGAACTATTACGCCCGTCGCAAGCAGCGAAGACGGCGGGTGGTGGACCACGAGTTGGTGGCGGGTATGGTTCGGCGGGAGCGGCAGTTGCAACCGCGGCTGGGCACGCGCAAGGTCCATCACCGGCTTAAGGGAGAGCTGGTCCAGGCGGGCGTGCGGATTGGCCGGGACCGGTTTTTTGAAGTGCTGCGAGCAGAGGACTTGTTGCTGGCGCCGCTGGCGGCGCAATATCCGCACACGACTCAATCGTATCACAATCTGCCGGTGTTCGGGAATCAGGTTAAGGAGACGGTGCTGGATGGCCCCAATCAGGTGTGGGTGAGTGATTTGACCTACCTGCGCACCCTGGAAGGCTACCTGTATTTGGCGCTGATTACGGACAAGTTTTCCCGCAAGATTGTGGGCTATCACGTGGGTGACACCTTGGAGGCGGTGGGGTGTGTACGGGCGCTGGAGCGGGCGCTGTTGGATTTGCCGGCGCAGGCCCGACCGATTCATCATTCCGACCAGGGCAGCCAGTATTGTTGTCATCAGTACGTCAGCCGGTTGCAGGAGCATGGGCTGGGAATCAGCATGACCGAGAGCAATCATTGTGCGGAGAATGCGCTGGCAGAGCGGATGAACGGCATTCTCAAACAAGAGTATGGGCTGGGCCTGGAGTTTGGGATCAAAGCCGACGCGCGCCGGGCGGTGGATCAGGGGGTGTGGCTCTACAACACACAGCGACCGCACACCGCACTGGATTACCAGACTCCGTCGCAGGTGCATCAAGTTGGACTCAATTAGCACACCGCTTGGTGAGTAACGGGCCAGCGGGTTTTGCTCGGGCTCGTCGCGCCGCGGCCCCCCCCTGCACCCCCCCTGCGGAATGCCCGGCGACTGGGACCCAGGCGCACGACAAGAGCCGCGAACTGGAGTTCGGAGACCGGCTCCTGTCGGCGCTACCCCAGTCGCCGACCATTCCGTCGAGCCGCTTCGCGGAAGTGACAAATTTAACCAGGACTTGACCGTAAGCGGTTGGTTGTTGAAGGAAGCGCCGATGCGCCAACACGATTAACTCTCAGGCAGGGTTAGCCTCCACGCGGGAATCCACGAATCTCGCTCGATTTAGGTCATCTTGGTTGACGAATAATTTGATCATATTCTGCAACGTCTCCAGCCACAGGGGATGTTCATTTAGACAAGGAATTAATGTCAGCTCGTGGCCGCCAGCCCCTAAGAACGTTTCCCGCCCGCGCATTTCGATTTCTTCAAGTGTCTCGAGACAATCGGAAACGAATGAGGGGCAGATAACCAGCAGTTTCTTGACCCCTGCGCCCGCCAGTCGAGCCAATTCGAGATCGGTGAAAGGCTGCAACCACGGGTGCCGGCCCAGCCGGGATTGAAAAGCAATCGAGAACTTGTCTGCAGGAATTCGTGCACTCTTGACCAGGGCATTCATGGTCTTGAAACATTGGGCGCGATAGCACGTGCCATGCGCAGGGCTGGAAACACCACAACAGTTTTCCGTGTTCAAACAATGGCAACCTGTTGGATCGGATTTCCGTATCTGCCTTTCCGGCACGCCATGAAAACTGAACAGCAAATGGTCGAAACCACTGCGTGAATAATTGTCCACGCTTCCGGTCAAAGCCGTTATGTAGTCGGAATGGTCATAAAAAGGAGCCTGAATCTGCAGTCGCATGGATGGCGCTAGTTTTGCAACCACTTCTTTGACTCGCTCAACGGCACTTTCATAGCTGGACATCGCGTAATGTGGAAAGAGAGGGATAAGGAAAAGATCATCTACCCCTGCATGTGCCAGCCTCCGGACGGCTTGCATAATCGAGGGATTTTGATATCGCATCGCCAGCTCTACCGGCACATTGAATTTTGATTGGAGTTTAGACTGGACGTTGCGGCTTATCACAACCAGCGGTGAGCCGGCTGGAGTCCAAATGGATTGATATGCATGTGCGGATTGCTTTGGGCGCGAAGGCAGGATTGCAAAATGGACGATGCAGAAGCGCGCAAACCAGTTCACATCCAGCACGCGGCCATCCATCAGGAATTCGCGCAAATATTTGCGCACGTCCGGAACTGACGGTGAATCCGGCGAACCGAGATTTACTAGCAAGACACCTTTATTCATGAAAACAAATCCAGCTCATGCTGCGTTTTGTTGCTTTTGAAAGGGAGCAAAACTGTTGTTTGCAACACAATAGCTTCCTACCCGCTCAGCGACTTGGCAACCGGAGAGAATGGAATCGCTTAGGGAAACGCCGTCGCGATAATGGCCAGCCAGGAAAAGCCCGGGAGCTTTCCTTTCAAGTTCGGTCATTAACCCACGATAATATGCGTATCCAACATTATACTGGGGAATTGCTTTGGGGTAGACAAACGTATGTGCGAATGTGGGCTTGCCCGATACCCCAAGCAGCGATTTCAAATCTTTGCAGGTAAGATTGACAAGTTCGTCGGAACTCGAAAAAGCCAATTCAGGATAGCGTTCTCCACCAACATAACTGCTAAGCACCAGATGTCCCAGAGGCGCACGGTTTGGAAACAGCGAAGAAGAAAAAATTGTCCCAAGAATCTTGAATCCCTCCACTTTAGGAATCAGCATGCCGAACCCTTCACACGGGTGGACAACGTCCTCTCTTTTGAACCCAAGCACCACGCTTGCTACTGGTGCATATCGGATTTCCGAGAAGGTTTGCAAGGAGAGCGCGGGTTCCGTTTCCAGTTTGAGTTCAGAGAGTTGGAAAGCTGTCCCGGCGTAAACGACCGCACTGTGCTCGGCGCGGCTTTCGTGGGACTCCGCGCGAAGGCCGAGGGCCCAGTCGTTCCCATTTTGCGTGATCCTGATGACAGCAGTATTTAGCCTTACCGACGACAGCTTCAATTCCTGCTTCAGTCTCTCAGGCAAGACTTGAAGACCTTCATCAAACGTAAATTTCGGCGCGCGATCTTTGGCAACTTCGCCGCGCTTCCTGCGGTCGCGTGCGCCAAAAATCTGGCCTTTTATCAGCGATCCATATTTAGCTTCAAGGGCGGCCAGCCTGGGCAAAGCCTGCGATACAGAAAGCTTGTTTGGGTCCCCTGCATAAACCCCTGCGACTAGTGCATCGATGGCCTGATCCAGGAATTCCTGGCCAAGTCGTCGTACGACAAACTCAGCCACAGTTTCCTCCTTGCCATCGCGCCGAAGCGAAACAAACGGTTCACGCAATAATCTTATTTTGGCTTTGGAGCTAAATAGGGGCGAAGTGAAAAATGCCAGAGGAGACCCGGGCATGCGAATCGGCCGGCCGTATCGAACAATGTAGCGGGCTTCCGCTCTGGGGTCTGGATCAAGCCGTTGTCCTGCAAGTCCTAAATCCTGCAAAAGCTGGGAAATTTTAGGAGAGGTTTCCAGGATAGTGTTGGGACCGAACTCAGCAAGGTAGCCATCGCGTCGCAACGATTGAATGACTCCTCCGACACGTCCGCTGGCCTCGTAAACGACCACCGGAATACCTTGCCGCTGAAGGTAAAAGGCGGCGGTCAGGCCTGTGATACCTGCGCCAATTATTGCGACCGGGTTCATTGAGCGGTCACCGTTTGGGGTTCAGATGGTGCGTGAGTGTTTCCGCTCACTCATCGGAGCGAGGGTGTTGTCAAAGCACATGGCGATGTTGCGAATAAAAAGCCGGCCGGTGTCTGTCACTTCGAGACCACTGGGCGTGCGGCGAACCAGACCATCGGCTTCGAGCAACGCGAGTGACTCAAGCTCGCGCTCGAAATGCGCTGAAAAATTCAATCCGAGTCGTTGCGAGAGCGAGGCGTAATCCAGCGAGAGATCGCACATGACTCTCATAATAACTTCCCGCCGGATTTTGTCTTCTTCGCTCATCAGATAACCTCGGGCCAGCGGAACATTGCCCGTTTCAAGTTGGGCGTAATATTTTGGTAACTCTTTCTCGTTTTGCCAATAAGCATTAGGAATTTGCGAGATGGCCGACATGCCGAAGGAGTAAATGTCCGCACCGCCACGAGTACTGTAGCCTTGGAAATTGCGCTGCAGTTCTTTTTGACGTTGCGCCACGGTTAATTCATCTCCAGGACGTGCGAAATGGTCCATGCCAATGTAAACGTAACGATTCCCCTCAGTGAGACGCTCGATGACCGTTTTTAGCAGTTGCAGCTTAAGTTCAGGGGTGGGAAGAACTTTTTGCTCAAGTATCTTCTGAGCCGGTTTAACCCACGGCACATGCGCATAGCTAAACACTGCAAGCCGATCCGGTTGCAAGGTGAGAACCGTATCCAAAGTGCGGTTGAACGACTCGAGCGTTTGGTGAGGCAACCCGTAAATCAAATCGAAGTTGATGGAAGTGAACCCAAGCTCCCGAGCCCACGTCAGCGCCTGCTCCGTCATGTCACGCGGCTGAATGCGATGAACCGCTTCCTGAACGGCAGGGTCGAAATCCTGCACACCGAATGAAGCACGGTTGAATCCAATATCCCGCAACGCAACCATATGTTCGCGGGACAATCTTCGCGGATCAATTTCCACCCCCGCCTCGATGTTTTCAGCCAATGAAAAATGCCGCCGGACAGCCTCACCCAAACCCCTAATTTCATCAGGGAGCAAAAAAGTGGGAGAGCCACCTCCCCAATGAAGCTGCACTGCCTTGCGTCGAGGATTCAGCAGGGTGGCCATTTGGCCCATTTCCTTGTCGAGATACGCCACATATTTTTTCCCGTGGCTGTGATTGGGGGTGATGACGGTGGTGCAACCACAGAACCAGCAAAGTGTTTCGCAAAACGGAATGTGAAAATACAACGACAGGTCTCGGTCAGTGCGATTGTTTTCCAACACTTGTTCCGCCAATTCCGGCCAGGAGAGCTCCTCCGAAAACTTGGTCGCGGGCGGATAGGAAGTGTATCGCGGGCCGGCGATATTGTATTTTTGAACTAAATCTAAATCGACCTTCAACATGCTTTTGATGTTCGCTTAACCCCTGATCGATGAGGTGTCTGGGCTTCGAACCATTTCCAGCAGACACTCAATGTTCTCGATTTTTGCGTTAGGAGGCACCCCATGGCCGAGATTAAAAATATGTCCGGGCCGGCCGCACATATCCGAGAGAATTCGCCGGGTTTCCTCAGCGACAATCTTTGGTTGGGTGCTGAGCAGGAAAGGATCGAGATTTCCCTGAACCGCGACATTTTTTGGGAGATGATTGCAAACTTCGGCCAGTTGCACATTAGAGTCGAGCCCCAGCACGGCTGCTCCAATGCAAGAGAGATCTTTCCAGTTCCCATGGGTACCTTTGGAAAACACGATTACCGGCACTTGTCCCTTAATAGCCGTTACGATTTGCTTTATCCACTGGCCGGAGGCGGGCATGAAATTTCCATCGGACAAAACACCACCGAGGCTGTCAAAAATCTGCAAAGCGTCAGCTCCAGCCTCGATTTGTAATCGCAGGAAGCTTGTTATCGCTTTAGTGAGTTTCTCCATCAACCGGGCGAAAACAGCCGGGTCGGAATAGAATAACTGTTTGGCTTTCGTGTATTCCTTAACTCCCCCTCCCTCCATCATGAAATTGGCCAAGGTCCACGGTGAGCCGGCGAACCCAATTAGGGCCGTCTGCCCGGCCAACTCCGATTTGATAGCGGCGAGTGCCTTGGCCACATATTGCAAACGTTCGATCACCGATTCGACGGTTAGGCGATCGATATCTGCTGGTTGCTGAAGGGTGAAATCCATGGTGATCCCGCCTTTATCTCGAAATGAGTAGCCTTGTCCCAATCCTTCGGCCACCACAAGAATATCGCAGAACAGAATGGCCGCATCGAACTGAAATCGTCGAATCGGTTGCAAAGTCACTTCCGTGGCCAGCTCAGGGGTTTGTACCAGTTGCAGAAAGGTATATTTCTCCTTTAGTGCTCGGTATTCCGGTAAAGCCCGCCCTGCCTGGCGCATCAGCCAGACAGGAGGATAAGCAAGCGGCTGGCACAGGCAGGCATCCAAGAATCTTTGGCGTCGATTTATCGGGCTCTTCGTCACACTATCAGTCGCCAACCTGGCCGACTGAGGCCGGGATGGCTGAACCGGTTCGGCTGGTTGAACCTTTGAGTTCATTCACCTTTCATTCCAGCAGGATGTGCTTTGACGTTTGCCCTAAGGCAATCGATCTTCATTGCAAGAGCCTAACAGCAAAATTGCTTTAAGGCCAATGAGTATGAGAGGACTCCAGTCTGCACTACTGCTTCCGTTTTCCTAAGGTCGTATGGTTTTACTTGCGTGGAGTAACCTTGGCTATCGCTTCGCGCAGATTGTCGAGCAAAAATGGCTTGCTAATCACGAAATCGACTCCGGTAAGGGGATTCCCAGACGATTGCAGCATTTCCGCGTAGGCTGTAATCATGACCACAGGCTGCTTGGGCGACTTGGCCTTTATAGCGGCAGCCAATTCATCGCCTTTCATTGCTGGCATCAAAAAGTCCGTTATGACTAAATCGTATTTGCCATCTTCGAACATTGCTAGAGCCTGATTGCCATTCGACGCAGTTTCCACCTCGTGCCCATCAAAGGTGAGCATCATTTTAACGGCATCGCAGACGAATGGTTCGTCATCAACTACCAAAATCCGTCGTTGTGCGGAAGAAGGTGCACTCATCGGTTGCCAAAAGACCAATCGACAGTAGGCCTTTTCCTGTAAAATGCCAGCAACTTATTTTTCTCAGACGTTTTATTCGCAATTTTGTCCATCCTCGTCTTGGCTTCAGCCTGCACACTGAAAATTTTTAGGCAACTATTAAAATTAAGATCCGCACGCCTCAGGGTCCAGCATCACACAGAATCTGGGGGCAAGCATCACCGACCATTCATACGTACCGAAACCAAACTTACCGTCAGGTTTTGACTTCGACTAATTCAAAGCTCTCAACCGGCGCTATCACTACCTCTATGCCTCGTTCCCGCAATTGAGTCACCAATTCGGAGGAAGCTGAATTATTCGTGACTATTACGTCAATGCAATCAATGCCGCACAATGGGAGGACCGATTGCCGACCGAACTTCGTATGATCCAGGCAAAAGATAACCTTCTGTGCTCCTTGAATCATGGCACGCTGGATATCAATCAGCAACCCGTGCGAATTTGTAATCCCTTCAAGGGTGATGCCACCTGCGCTCATGATTGCAACATCCGCGTGAATTTTGGAGAAAGCCTCTACTGCCAAAGGCCCTACCAAAACGCCAAGCCGGGGATAGATCACGCCTCCAGATACAACCACTTCTATCTTATTGGCTGATGCGAACAGGTTCGCCACTGGCAGCGAGTTTGTAATTATTTGGGGTGACTTTGTTTCAAGATGACGCGCTACGTGATAAACCGTGGTTCCAGCGTCGATAATAACGGTTTGATTCGGCCCAATAAGCGCGGCACATGCTTTCCCAATGCTTTCTTTTTCAGCAAGTTGATGAGTATCTCGAGAGGAAAAAGCAAACTCATCCGTTTTCGGAGTCGTTACACGCGCTCCCCCATGTGTGCGCCGGAGGATCCCAGAGCCCTCCAGAATCGTTAAATCCCGTCGTACTGTTGAAACTGATGCATCTACCTGGCTGGCAATTTCTTCCAATGATGCAAATTCAACCTTTTGAACGTAGGCGGCAATTCGGTGCTGACGCTCTTCTGGTTGCATTAAGCGATTTTGGAATAATTTGAAATCTTTTGCAAGAATTTGTTGACATTATTTCATAAACTCGCCACCTTCTCCCATCGATGCTGAGTAACAGCACATTGCCACACCGCGCTGTCGTTGAACATCTCGTTCGAAAGGCAGTCTATGAACGGCTGAAAAAACCACTGCCTGGTTCGGCCGCCGCGCCGAATCCGCTAGTCGTGAATATAAGCGCACGGCATTGCCATCTTACGCAAGAAGCCGTTGAAATACTTTTCGGGAAAGGTCATCAGCTGACGCCTCATAAATGGTTGTATCAGGACGGCCAGTTTGCCGCAAAGGAAGCCGTCACCCTAATTGGCCCCCGCAGTCGCATTATCTCAAACCTGCGCATCCTGGGTCCCTGCCGCAATATCAACCAGGTCGAACTGGCATACACTGATGGCATTGCGCTTGGTTTTAATTTGCCACTGCGCAGTTCTGGAAACATCAAAGCAACGCTGGGTTGCATGTTAATGGGACCAGCTGGATTTTTTGAGATGAACGAAGGAGTGATCCGAGCTCTCCGTCATGTGCACATGTCACCCGAGGATGCGACTTTTTATGGAGTGAATCCTGGAGATGAGATGAAGCTGCGGATTGGCGGACCCTGTGGTCTGACCTTGGATAAGCTCCTCGCCCGGGTGGATAAGGCTTTTAAACTCGAAGTGCACATCGATACGGACGAAGGCAATGCCTGTGATCTTCAACCAACGACTCCCTGCGAGTTGCTTCCATAAAAATGATTTTTTATCCAACACCACCTCAACGAACCGAAATTGTTAATTAAATATGAGCGAAGCATTAGGAATGGTAGAAACTAAAGGCTACGTCAGCAGCGTGGAAGCAAGCGATGCAATGGTAAAAGCCGCCAACGTCAGCATCGTCAAAACGATCCCCATTGGTGGAGGACTGATAACTGTCATCTGCAAAGGGGATGTAGGAAGCGTCAAGGCCGCAGTGGATGCCGGTTCCAAAGCAGCCGCCAAGGTAGGCGAATTGGTTAGCTCGCATATTTTGGCGCGGCCGCATGATGATCTGCTCAGGTCTTTTCTGGGCGAGAACAACAAGATCGCCAAGTAATAGCGCCACAACTCTAAATCAAGCAACGAATCAACTTATGTCGCAACAAGCAATTGGAATGATCGAGTGCAAAGGGCTATGCGTTTTGCTCGAAGCATGCGATGCCGCACTGAAAGCGGCGAATGTCACCCTGGTTGGCTGGGAAAAAATTGGCAGCGGGTATGTCACCGGGTTTTTTAGAGGGGATGTGGCCGCGGTAAAAGCCGCCACCGATGCTGGCGCGGCTGCCGCTGGCCAGGTTGGCCAGGTGATCAGCGTCCAGGTAATTCCGCGCCCCCACGAAGGTTTGAGCGCCCTAGGAAAGTGCCTGCAATAAAACGTTCGATGCGACAACCACGCATTCGATAACTGGATTGATTCGGATTTCGATGTTTGAAATTTCGGATTTGCGCCCGTGAAAATACTGATCGCTAATCTAGGCTCGACGTCATTGAAATGGCGTTTGTTTAGAATTGCACCTGCGGAGGAGCGTCTTTTGCATAAAGGCGGGTTCGAACGCGTGGTCAATTACAGCCAAGCGATTGAAGATTGTCTCCTGCAATTGAAAAACGAGGGGCATATCACAAAAGATAGCGATTTAGCCGCGGTTGGGTTCAAAACAATCATGGCGCGTGGCATCAACGGGTGTGTCCGCCTGGACGAACGGGTCGTGAGAGCGATGGAATATTACAATGGCATCGCCCCCGCGCATAACCCGGCATACATCACCGGCATTCGCCTTTTTGCTCAGCGCATGCCTGCGGTGCCGTTGATCGGATTATTTGAGACCGCTTTCTATCAATGGATGCCGGAAGCCGCAACCCGATATGCAGTTCCACAAGCCTGGCATGAGCAAGGCGTCCGGCGCTGGGGTTTTCATGGAGCCAGCCATAAATTCATTGCGGAACGTTCGGCTGAAATATTGGACCGGGAAGATGTCGCTGCGCGAGTTCGACAACTCTATGTAGATGGCGGCGCAAGTTCTGTTCGCAAGCCGGATTTTCGGGTCATCTCCTGTCACCTCGGTGGTAGCTCTTCCATTACTGGCATTTTAAATGGAGTTGCCATTGGGACCAGCATGGGCCTGAGCCCGCAATCAGGTTTGCCGCAGAACAATCGGGTAGGAGATCTCGATTCATTTGCTTTGCCGTTTCTCGCGGGGACGATGAAGCTGACCCTTGATCAGGCGGAGCAGATATTGTGCAAGGAGTCCGGCCTAAAAGCTCTTTCAGGTGGATACAACGATATCCGAGATATCGAGACTGAGGCGGCAGGGGGCAACACTCAGGCGCAATTGGCTTTGGACGTCCTCAATCACCATGCGCGGCAGTGGATTGGATCCTTTTATCTGCAGATGAACGGGGTTGACGCGCTGGTTTTCACCGCTGGCGCGGGCGAAAATCGGTTCCTGATTCGCCAGGCTATCTGCGCGAACCTCGACCAACTAGGGATCGTGCTCGACCCATCCAGGAATGCCTCGGTCAAAGCTCAGGAATCCATTATCAGCGCTGACAATTCCAAGGTCAAGGTGCTGGTCATTCCTACCAACGAAGAACTTGTGGTTGCGCGAGAAGTAAAACGGTTACTCGAGAAATCAGGCGATTCGGCAGATGTAATTTCAGAACCACGGCTCCGACATGTCACAAATAAGGAGCAAGTGACTCACACCGGAAATCTAACAACATAAATTCAATAAAATTATGGCACATCAAGCAATAGGAATGATTGAAACCCGCGGCCTGGTCGCTCTGGTCGAGGCAACCGACGCCATGCTCAAAGCGGCAAATGTAGAACTTGTCGGCCCCATGACGCAGGTCGGAAATGCGCTAGTCACAGCGGTCGTCGTTGGCGATGTAGCGGCGGTTAAGGCCGCAACAGATGCAGGTGCACAGGCCGTCAAAGCAATCAAAGGCGATCTGGCCAGTGTGCATGTTATCGCGCGGCCCCACGCCGATGTTGAAGTCGTGCTTCCCAAAAAACCGGTGGCAAAATGATGCCTGGAGATTTCGTTCGTGCTGCTTGCGGGCTACCACAATGGGGCCGTTAAAGCGGAGAGCTTGACGCCGCGATAATCGGTTCCAATTAACAATATGTTCCTCGCCCGAGTTGAAGGTTCAGTCGTTGCGACAAAGAAAGATCCGTCCATGAATGGGCGCAAGCTCCTGCTGCTGCGCCCGCAACTGGTGGATGAAAAAGACCCGACAAAGTTTCGGGCCGGCCTCAACACGATTGTGGCAGTGGATGGTCTCGGTGCGGGGATCGGCGAATTGGTCATGTTTTGCCAGGGAAGCTCAGCGCGTTTGGCGCCCAGCTTGAAAGAGGCGCCTGTGGATGCCGTCGTTATTGGCATCGTCGACACCGTGGATGTGCTCGGTAAAGAGATATACAACGCCAAACAGTAAACTTTGAAATGACTGCCAGCCAAATAGTGCAGAATGCCCCCCATTTCGCGAAGCGTGTGGAGTGCGCCGCATTCCGGCGCTTTTCTTTCTTCCACCACGGCGCGTCCCCATCTTTTCCGTTATGAACACCGTTAACGAAACTTTAATACGTGACGTGGTTGCTGAAGTGCTTGGCCGGTTGGGTCAGGTGGCTAAACCTGACCGAATTGTGCCCGCCGAAAAGCCTTGCGGCTGTGGCAATGGGCATGTCAGCAACCGAACTGGTGGCAGCGGCGCCTTCGGAGTATTTGCAGATGCCAATGACGCTTGTGCAGCCGCTCACGCCGGGTTTCTCCAACTGAGACAGAAGGGAATGGCAGCTCGCGCCAGGATCGTCGAAATCGTCAAAACGATGGCTGACGCTAATGCAGTCGAGTGGGGCAAATTGGAACTTGAAGAAACCAAAATAGGCCGGCTCGACCACAAGATAGAAAAGCTAAAAATTATCAAGTTGGTTCCTGGTGTGGAGTGGCTGCATCCCGATGGCCGAAGTGGAGATCATGGGATCATGCTGGAAGAGTATACCCCCTTTGGGGTGATTGCTGCGATCACTCCCTCTACTCATTCGATCCCGACCCTTAGTGGCAACATCGTCAACATAGTCGCGGCAGGCAACGGGGTGGTTTTCAATGCTCATCCGTCAGCGGCAAAATGCGCGGCGGTTGCCGTTAAGGCTTACAACCAGGCTATTGAACGTGAACTCGGGATCGAAAATCTGATCACAATAGTCGAGCAACCCACCCTGGATTCTTTCAAAGCCATTTGCAGTCACGAAACGGTTCGCTTGCTTTGTGTCACAGGCGGTCCGGCCGTTGTTAAAGCTGCTATGCAGACCGGCAAACGCGCGATTTGTGCCGGCCCGGGCAATCCGCCCGTGCTGGTGGATGGAACTGCCTGCATGAAGCGAGCCGCCAAATCAATTATTCAGGGCGCTTCTTACGACAATAATCTGCTTTGCATTGGTGAAAAGGAAGTCTTCGCAATGGATCAAATTGCGGACAAACTCATGGACGAAATGGAACAAGCTGGGGCGGTGAAGCTCGATGCGACCCAACTGGCCCGGTTGACGGAGGCGGCATTTTCATTCAAAGAAGGCCAGGGCGCAGGTTGCCCGGAACCTGTTCTCAACAAAGGTTTGATCGGCAAAGAACCTTCGGTTCTCGCGCAGGCCGCGGGTATCAACATCCCTGAAAAGACCCAGTTGCTCTTTGCAGAAACCGACAGGGACCATCTCTTTGTCAAAGAAGAACAAATGATGCCCTTTATTCCTGTGGTGCGCGTCAAAAGCGTCGAGGAAGGAATCGAAGCATCCCTCACTGCTGAGCATAATTACAAACACACTTCGATCATCCACTCGCACGATGTTGAACACATGACCGCAATGGCACGGGCGTTGGATACAACACTTTTCATTAAGAACGGGCCTTCCATGGCCGGCCTGGGATTGGGCGGTGAAGGGTACCTCAGTTACTCCATTGCCACTCCAACGGGCGAAGGTGTGACAAATCCGAAGACATTTTGCCGCGTCCGGCGCTGTGTCATGGTAGACAATCTGCGGATCTACTGAACGACGAACATGCTTTTAGCTCGTGTGGAAGGGAATGTGGTCGCTACTCGGAAACATCCGAGTTTTGGTGGTTGGCGTCTGGTCATCTGCCAGCCAATCAACCTCGACGGAGTTTCCGAAGGTGTACCGCAAGTTGCCATTGACGCCCATGGAGCTGGAATGCATGAACAAGTCATTATTTCCTCTGATGGCGCGGCTGCCCGTCAGGCAGTGGGTGATGCCATGAGCCCTGTCCGGTGGATGATAGTGGGAATTGTGGATGAGGCATCTTCAAATTCATGAGACTAGGCACTGTCATAGGCCGAGTCACTCTTAGCAGGGCTATTCCCGCGTTGACTGGGGCACGCTGGCTCATTGTATCGCCTTTTACCCGGGAACATTTTCAACGGGGGACTGAGGTTCCGACGGGTCTCAGCAAAGATTCGAGTGTGGTTGTTTACGATGATTTGGGCGGCGGCGTCGGGCAGACGATTGGGTTCATTGAAGGCCGGGAAGCTGCCATGCCTTTTAACCAACCGACGCCGATTGACGCCCTCAATGCGGCGCTGGTCGATGAAATTTTTTATAACCCCTTCAACCATTGAAACAGGTTATCAGTCTCAAAGATTTGGAAGAAATGCTTCGTGAGGGCAAGGATCTGCGTGCACTGCCTGCTGATGCCTTGATCACTCCCTCCGCTCGGGACTTCCTTCGGGACCTGGAGAAAGCAGGCGAATCCAAACCGCATGACAGCCACACGCGGCCGCCGGCACCGATAACGCCAGTCACATCCAAAAGTGGAAAAACCGAGCTCGAAGCATTTTTCAATTCACCCCAAATACACGAACTGAAATTGCAGCTTTGCGACATTGGCCATCGCTTGTGGCAGCGAGAATATGTAGACGGAAATGGTGGCAATCTTGCAATCAGAGTGGGTCCTGACGTTGCTCTTTGCACACCTACTTTGGTTTCAAAAGGTTTCATGAAACCTGAGGACATGTGCCTGGTTGATCTGGAAGGAAATCAACTCGCCGGGACGAAGAAACGGACCAGCGAAATTCTAATGCATCTGCAGATAATGAAACGCCAACCCCGAGCGGTGGCCACAGTCCATTGCCACCCACCTTACAGCACAGGTTTTGCGGTGGCGGGAGTTCAGCCTCCAACCTGCATGATCCCGGAGTACGAGGTCTTCTCATCCGTCGCCATAGCTCCTTATCGGACGCCAGGCACGCCCGAGATGGGCAAGCTGGTGGCCGATCTGGTCGATAAGCACAACACGATTCTGATGGCGAATCATGGAGTTGTTGCCTGGAGCCATAACAATCTTGAGGACGCTTATTTCAAAATGGAGATCCTCGAAGCTTATTGCCGCACGGTTCTTGTCGCCACCCAACTTGGCAAACCGGTCAACACCATGACCCCGGCGCAGCTGCAGGACTTGCTGAAGATCAAGCAAAGCCTGGGCATTCCCGATCCTCGCTTTGGTCTTAAAGAATGCGAGCTTTGCGACAATAACGAATGGCGGCCCGGAGTCACCTGCGCCGTATCAAATGGCGAACCATCCTCTGACCATGCGGTATCTCCCGATGCCGATGCAGAATCTCTTGTGCAAAATATTACCGACCAAATTATGGCGGCGGCGAGATCACTATGAAGGTAACTATCATCGGCGGCGGTGGGCGGGTGGGTGCCTGTGCGGCGTTTGCCCTGCAATGCGGCGGGCTCGTCGCTGAAATCCAAATCCTTGATGCGAATAAAGACATGGCGGATGGGGAAGCGCTCGACTTGCTCCATGGCAGTGCCTTTGCCGGGGATCAAAAGATCTATGCAGGCGATTATTCCCGGGTGGCTGATACTGACATTTTTGTAATTACAGCGGGGCTTCGCCGGAAACCGGATGAATCGCGCCTGGATTTAATTGCTCGGAATGTCGCGCTGTTCACGCAAATTCTCGACACGATCCAGGCTGCCGGGCTGCGCAAGGACGCGCAGGTTTTTGTAGTATCCAACCCAGTCGATATTTTGACTCAGCTTGCTGTGCAACGTCTTGGACTTCCCTGGCAACAGGTCTATGGCTTGGGAACGATGCTCGATACCTCCCGCTTTAGTTCCTTAATCGCAGACGAGCTCAAGCTTGCGCCTACTCAGGTCAAAGCTCTGATATTGGGCGAGCATGGTGATTCAATGGTGCCCGTATGGTCGAGCGCTACCGTAAATGGCTTGCCTTTGGCTGGCCTGCAGGAATGCAACCCCGGATTTCAAAACGCCATGTTTGAGCGCACCAAAGGCAGTGGAGCGGAAGTGATCAAACGCAAAGGCGGCGCAGGCTGGGCGGTGGGCATCGCGATTCGGGAAGTTATTCACGCGGTTCTGCTGAACAAAAAATCGTTGTTACCGGTCTCTTCGCTCGTTCAGGGCACATACGATATTCGCGACGTTTGCCTGAGCGTGCCTTCGGTGGTGGGCCGGCAAGGCATTCATAAGCACGTTGAAATCAAGCTTTGGCCAAAGGAACAAATGGCCTTGCAACAGTCTGCCCGCACCCTGAGAGAGACGTTTTCAAAGGTAAAAGGTTGAAGCCTGCACATGTCTAAATCGCTCGATCTAAAGCTAGCCGAAATCAGAAGCAATCCCGCTTCTCGCGCCTTTATTCTGGCAGATGCCAAAGATGCGGACATGGCATTCGGGGTGAGGGCACCCGGACCACGCTCCTATCTTTCTGTCCGCGGCGAGCGTCCGGCAAGATTTTCTCCTGAGATTTGGAATCGTTTAGAATTTGGATACCGGAATCTTCCTGAGTTCTTGGACATTATTCGTGAAGTAGCAGGGCAGGGGATCGTGGACATCATGCTGATGTCTGCTTACGTTAACGAGCAGCTCACGATTAAGGAAAATTTGTTTCGCTCTTCACATGTCACGCCGGCAGCGCGGGCCAACGATACGACCGATGTATGGGCTGTCCGCCATGGGTGTTACACACGTGAGCCAGCACAAACCTTTCGCAGTGCGACAATCGATCACATTCAATGTGGCCGGATTGAGTGCGATCGCTCGGTGGAAGAGTTTCCGGGGGCAAATCTGGGACTCTATTCAATGACCTTCGTCAATGACCTGGACCAGGACCGTGAAACCTTGCTTGCTTTCAAAGCGTTTCGTGAGGAAGCGGAGCTTAAGAAATTTCGCTATTTTCTCGAAGTGTTCGATCCCAACGTGAACAGTGGGATTCCGGCCGACAAACTTGGCGAATATATTAATGATAATATTATCCGCAACCTGGCCGGCGTGCCAGAGTCAGGGCGGCCGTTATTTCTGAAAATCGTTTACCATGGTCCAAGAGCGATGGAAGAACTCGCTCAATACGATTCCAATCTGGTTGTAGGCATACTTGGCGGCAGCGCCGGTACTACTTATGACGCCTTCAAACTGATTCACGACGCCCAAAAGTACGGGGCCCGGGTCGCCCTGTTCGGACGCAAAATCAACAATGCCGAACACCAGCTTGCTTTCATCGAAATGCTTCGCTTGATTACGGACGGAACAATCTCGCCTGAAGAGGCGGTGCGCGCCTATCATGGTGTGCTGCAAAGCCGAAAGATTACGCCGAGATTGCCGATCGAAAAAGACCTTGAGCTCACAGATCAATCGATGAGTTATGAAGGCAGCTCTTCAGGACGAACCATTGTCACACTAAAACAGCCTGCCCCACAAGACGCCCAGGCCCCTCGCGAAAGCGTCGCCCGCAATAGTCAACAGCCCGACCCAAGTGGCAATGGGGAATGGCCAAAGCGCGGGGATGGAACTCCCGATTTCGAGAGAATGAACTCGCAGCAAAGAGGGGCTTACGATCTTCACCGGCTCACCAGGAAATTTGGTTGATTGTCCGTACGAACACCGATGCGGGCTCAAAATATGTCAAATTTGTCCCGTTGTCGGGCTTTCCCCGTTGTCAAAACTATTTGATTAAGTTAACATGCGCTGTTGTCTATGATTCAACCCCGTTTCAACAAGTCGACCGTTACCAAGGGATTTACTTTGATTGAGTTGTTAGTCGTGATTGCTATTATTGCGATTCTGGCTGGCATGTTATTGCCGGCATTGGCGCGGGCGAAAACCAAGAGCCAGGGCATCAGTTGTTTGAACAACTTGCGCCAGATGATGCTCGGGTGGAAAATGTATCCTGACGACTACAATGATTTATTGCTGTCTTCCCTTAGCGTCGCTGGCGAACCACGGGTGGTGTGGGTCACGGGGGATTTAAACTTCTCAGCAAGCGCCAGCAATTGGGATGTGAATGCCGACATCGCAAAAAGCCCACTCATGCCCTACATCGGTAAGAAGAGTTTTTCTCTTTGGAAATGCCCGGCGGACCGGGCAACTGTCACCGTCGGGGCCAACCGGCTGCCCCGAGTGCGCAGCAATTCCATGAGTCAGGTGTTTGACTTTGGTAACTGGCTGCCAGCTAGCGGGTACAAACTCTACGGAAAGACCGCTCAGATCGTGCTACCCGCCAAAACCTGGGTCTTGGTCGATGAACATCCTGATAGCATCAATGACGCTGCTTGTGCGGTACAAATTGCAAAACCGGGCGCCACCTCCGCTCAGATTATCGACTATCCGGCGAGCTTCCATAATGGTGCTTGTGGTCTTTCTTTTGCCGACGGACATTCCGAAGTTCATAAATGGAAGGGGTCAAAAATCAGGGTGGCACCTCAGTACAACAATAATCTCGCACTGAATGTCTCGGCTGGCGATTCGGTGCAAGATATTATCTGGTGGTCTGACGTTACGACCGTTCCAAAATAACTTTGGAGACTTGCATATCCGTTTCTTCGTCGGAACAAAGCCAGGCAGGGACACGGCGAATATCCGCGCCTTAGTTGGTTTTTTCACAAGCTTTTAGGTGCTTTCGCAATTCCTTGAGGAAGGATTGGGGGCAATTGATGGTTTCCACGGTGGCGCAGCTTCGAAAACACGTAAAGGTTCAAAAAGTGCATAAGTCCCAGCACTACCAGAACCAATCCCACTTTGGTGCTCAGGATTTCCAGGCCTGTTTGTGCATCGGTTGCCCTGTCCCCATATTTAAGCGCTAAGGTAACAAAACCAATATTGATGAGGTAGAAACCGACTACGAGCAGGTGGTTTACCGAATCAGCCAGGGCTTCATTCCCTAAAAAGCTGTCCACGAGGAATATTCGGCCATTTTTGTGAAGTGTTCTTGCGACCCAAACCGTCATGGCCACGCTGATTGCCAAATAAAGGACATAAGTCGAAACGGTGACCGCCGCCGGGTCCAATGTTGCAAGGATAGGTTTCATAATTTCCCTTCGTTAGTGAATATACTGTTATTTCTGTCATTACAGAAACAATATACATCCACCTGGGGCAAGTGCAAGTTCTTTCGCAGCGCTTGTCTCATGTTGTTTTGGACGTAAAACGAACAGCAAATTCAGTCGGCGACGGATACGTCCTCCCGTCACGCCAGACCGAATATTTCGGCTCAGGACCGGCGCGGCACGTCTATCGTTCTCCGCCCGATGGTGCTAATGAAGAGGTCCAATTCAGAGCAGCTTGCGCGGCCAGCTTCACCAGCAGCGGGCCTGCGCGAACGGTTGCCTCTTTGGGGCTGGCTTCCGTTGTTAGTGAATAAGTCTGTGTAAACCTGTTCTTCACCCGGTCGCTACCTGACATTAGGCCCGCCATGGCAAGGCAAGGTACTTTCAATTCCCGGCAAAAAGAAGCGAGCTGACCAACTCCTTTACCCATGAGCGTGGATTCATCAACTGCGCCCTCCCCGGTTATTACCAGGTCGGTTGCGCGGATAAAGTTCTTCAGCTTGGAGCGCTGTGCGAACAGCTCAAAGCCGGGCTTCAAATCACCTTCTAGAAATGCCATCAACCCAAAGCCAAGGCCGCCGGCGGCCCCCGCGCCTGGTGTTCGACTTAAGTCCGAACAGAATTGCTTTTTCCAAACATCAGAGAGGCGAGCGAGGCAACTTTCCGCCAGACGGAAATCCTCGGGGCGCAATCCTTTTTGTGGGCCATAAATGCGTGACGCACCACGCCGGCCAATCAAAGGATTCCGAACATCAACGGCCACCCGAACCTCTTTAAAAGCAAATTTATTTCGTGGTGGGCAAATGTGTTCTAACCTTTTCAGGTGCTGCCAGGATTGTAGTTTAGTGCCCGCCCCGTCGAAAAAGGTCCAACCGATTGCCCGCCCCAGACCGAACCCGCCGTCATTCGTGGCGCTGCCACCGATACCGACTATACAGTGCGTGGCGCCTTTCCTTGCAGCCGACTTGAAGACCGCGCCCAGTCCAAAAGTATCCAATTCGAACGGGTGAAATCGCTTGGGTGGCAACATGGCCAGGCCGATAACACGCGCGGTTTCGATGATGGCAGTTTTGGTTTTTGCCTGCCACCACCACGTTGAGCAGCATGGCCGATGGGCCGCATCCAGGGTTTTAATGCTCAACCTTCGCGCACCTTCGAATCCGCTCATAACCTCTCCAAAACCCTCGCCGCCATCACTCATGGGCAGCAATGTGAGCTGGTCACCTGGCCGGGCCCGTCGCCAACCCTGCGCGATCGCTTCCGCGGCAGCGCGAGCGCTCAAGGTCCCCTTGAACTTGTCCGGGATTATAAGTATTCTAAGAATCATTTGTCGTCTGCTTCTGGATCCGCGACTGAACCCTGGAGCGGTTTGCAATCGAGGTATGGTTGCAGGCCCGAAGAGCAATGGACCCCTTTCGAGCCAGATTCTTGCGAAGAATTTTCTGCTTTAGCTTTGAATTCCGCAAGTCTTGTGGCAGAGTACTATCAAGACTTAACTATGAACAAACCAAAGATTATTGCTTATCTCAAACCCAGTTGCGGTTGGAGCCAGGGTGTGCGCGCCATTTTACGGAAGTATGATTTGCCTTATGAGGACCGTGATATCATCAATGATCCTGTACAACGGCAAGAAATGATTGAAAAAAGCGGGCAGATGCTCAGCCCCTGTGTCGAGATCAATGGACGCATGCTTCCGGACATCAGCGGTGACGAGGTGGAAAGCTTTTTGCTGGCCAATAACCTGGTCCAGACCACGGAACGCGCGGCTGATGCGCCCACCAACCAGCCTTGTGCTCACGAAATGCCCGAAACTGCGCCCTTGCAATTTCGACGTTAAAGGAAAGTGTTAATGAATGAACGCGAAGCGGAGCCTTCGCGTTTTTTCATGTTCACGATGCACGGGCTTCGGCTTCTGGGGGCACTTACGAGCTGTTTCACAGGTTTGACTTGCCTTGTGCAATGAGGTACCCACTTTTGTCTAAAAGTTAAAAACGGGTCGAAAGTAACTGATAATCCATGAAAAATTTTTCCTTCAAGGTCCTATCCCTCGCCACGGCAATTGGGTGCCTTAGCGGCTGTTCAGATCCGGCCGATACGGTTCAGAAAGCGAAAGCTTCAGAAGCCAAGAAACCGGATTCGGCTTCGGTTTCGGCAGCAAAGGATTACTCCATTCGTGCTGGTTCTAAGATTAATTTCATAGGCTCAAAAGTCACGGGAAGCCATAACGGCGGCTTTACCAATGTGACGGGGAAACTCCAGGTCGAAAATGGAAAAATCGTCGGAGCTCCTGAATTTAAAATCGCCATGAAATCTCTCTGGGCGGATGATAACAAGCTTCAAAACCACTTAAAGAGCAAAGATTTCTTCGATGTGACAAGCTACCCAGTGACCACCTTTAACGTGACCGGCATAGAGGCTGCGGGTGCGCTGCACAAAGTAACCGGAAATCTTGATCTTCACGGTGTTACCAAAAGCATTTCTTTTCCGGCGGACATCAAGGTAATGGACGATACACTCGCCGTGAAAGCCGAATTTGCGATCAACCGTCGTGAATTCAACATCAACTATCCTGGGATGCCGAACAACCTCATTCGCGATAACGTCGTCATCAAACTTGATCTTCAAGGCACGCCCGGCCCGCCCAAACCTGAGGATAAACTAATAGTAGATTAATCAGGAAGTTCTGTCCGGGAGAATGATTATGAAAATTGGCCTTCTGCGGGCCCGGTTTGTGTTCTTCCTGGGCGCAGTGGCGTTGGCTGGTTTTGCGCAGAACTCTTCGCCGATTAGACTTTCTCGAGACCGCTATCGCAGCGGGGAGGAGATGCTGCGCACGCTCAAACCTGTTTCCGCAAAAACCCGTCATTCAATCGTAAAATTCTATGTGGACGGCGAAACGGTTTGCCTTGGAGCGATTATTAACACCAATGGACTGGCAGTAACTAAAGCGAGCGAATTAAAGAAAGGAAAGCTGACTTGCTGGCTGGCCGATGATCGTCAGGTGGATGCCGAACTGATCAGCAGCGATGAGGAAGACGATCTGGCGTTGGTTCGAGTGCATGCTCGAAATCTTATCCCGATCGAATGGGCGGAAGATGAGGTCCATGTAGGCCAATGGGCAATCACCCCTGGAATAGCGGGAACTCCTCACGCCGTAGGCATCATCAGTGCGTTACCGCGGAAGATACGCCCGCAACGCGCATTTATTGGCGTGCAATTTGACATTACCAGCTCAATTCCAAAAGTGGAACTGCTGATTCCAGGGTTGGGCGCAGAAAAAGCTGGGCTGAAAAAAGGTGACTTGATTGTGGCCGTGAACGATTCGGCAGTGAGCAATCGCCTGCAGGTGGTGGAGGCTCTGCGTGAATTGCGAAAGGGGCAGACAGTGAAATTGCGCATCGAACGAGCCCAGGACCAGTTCGATAAGGAAATTCAGATGATGCCGCCTCGAGGGGCTTTATTAGCCGGGGAGTCGGATTCCTCTCAATTGCAGGGACAGATCAGCCAGCGTTCCGAAGGGTTTGAGCAAGCTCTGGAGCATGACACAGTGTTGCAACCATGGCTTTGCGGAGGCCCACTAGTAAATCTAAAGGGCCAAGCCATTGGCTTGAACATCGCACGCGCGGGACGCGTGACTACGTATGCGCTGCCTTCCGGACTCGTAAAAAGCATCATTAAAAATCTTCAATCCAAAACAGCGGCCTGCCCACGTCGAGGAGTTTTGAGCAGCGCCTGATTCGAAGTTGATAGGAATTGCAGGAGTAAAGCGGACCAAGTTGAGCTCAGGAACCTGAAATCAAACTTCCGCAAACTTGGTCGGTTTCGCGTGGTTAAAGTTATTTTCATCCCGTAACGAGCCGGACGAACAATCACGATTTTGTCATACTTGAGCGGCATGAACATCGACCGCATATTATTACGAAATGTCTGTTGAACTCACAGAGGAGTTGCTCAGCAAAGCGGCAGGATGGGACGTGATGAAGCGCGCCCGTGCTTACCTTTCTCAAGGTCACGTTCTTAGCTCGCATTGGGCGCCCCCTTTGTTGCGGGGAGTTGTGCAGGCGGACGAAACCTCTTTCCGCGCTTCAATTGTTATTAAAGGGGAAATCGATATCGAGAATCTCTGCACCTGTCGAGATGCTCGCGAGTGGGGAAAAATTTGCGCTCACGCGGTTGGTGTAGGTTTGCATTGGTTAAACGCGCAACGAACAGAGAATGCCATTGCTCCGAACAGCACGCGCTCAAGTGAGCCGGCCCAAACTGGACTTGCCCGTAAGAACTCGGTTTTGAAACGTGATAATTCCGGGGAACCGGCCGAGTTGTTCATCATTTTTCCTCCCAACCTCGACCAGGCACTCGCCCGAGAAAAGGTCATGATCTTCCTAGAAGTGAAATGGACAGGGGGACGCTGTCCAATTAATGCCCTGCCGGCTGGGCGCTCATATGCCTTCGCTTCGCAGGACACTTTATTTCTCGATAGGATTGAAGACCTTGCGAACGGACAAATGCCGGCCATGCTTCAGATCAGTTCAAAAAATTTGAGTTCGCTGCTTCCTATCCTGGTGGAACACCCAAACCTGACGCTGGGAAAATCCACTTCTGTTGACGTTTTGAATGTTCCAATCAAACTGGCGCTGCGCGCAATGCTCGAGACCAACGGTGAAATTGTCTTTTCATTGAAACCGGGAGTCGCTCGCCCGGTGATGCTCGAAGGCTGGGTCTGGCGGAACCATTCTTTTCAGCCGCTTGGACTGCCACCAGCCCTTGAAAACATTGTTCAAACGGATGTTCGCGTTAAAAGAACACGTGTTCCCGCATTGTTGAGCCAGATGCGGCCAATATTTGAAACCTCAGGTTTGGTGGAAGCCAATTTCAAACTGGAGGATTTCACCCTGGAATCGGTTAAGCCACGGTTCATGCTGGAATTGAAAGGAGGTTCGGCTCAATTACGGGGCCTGCTTCAATGTGCGTATGGCTCGCGCATCATTACCATTGGCGTCACGGCTCCGGGGGAGGACGCGTGGATGCCCGATCCGCAAGTCGCAACTCGTTATCTCGCCCGGTCGGAAGCGGCGGAACGAGCCGCGCTGGGAAGCCTCCAACGCATTGGCTTTTCCGCACCCGATTCGGAAGGAAAAATGCAACTGGCCGGCCAGAATGCAGTCTTGAATTTCTTTGCGCGCGATTTCCCAAAGCTGCAGAGAGAATGGCACGTGACGCTGGAAGAAAAGCTGGAGCGAACCACGGTCCAAAACATGGAACGGATCGAGCCGCAGTTCCAGATCACTTCTTCCGGGGTGCAGTGGTTTGATTTAGGGGTCGTGTTTAGCACCGGTGGCGGTGAGCAATTCTCGCCCGCAGAAATCCAACGCTTGTTGTTGTCGGGCCAAAGTCATACCCGGTTAAAAAACGGAAAAGTTGCCCTCTTCGACACCGAAGCTTTGGAGGAATTGCAGGAAACGTTGAGGGATTGTGCGCCTCAGCAACATGGCCAGGGTTACCGGGTCAGCAATGTTCAGTCTGGTTTTCTAAACTCAACTTTCAAGCAGAAAACTGGCTGGCGAGTAGAGGCCCCAAAGACTTGGCGCGAACGGGCTGACAGGCAAAGCGGGGAAACGAGGCTGGAATGCCCGCCGCTGGGTGATTTGGAAAATGTGCTGCGTCTTTATCAAAAGCATGGAGTGGCCTGGCTGCATTTTCTAAGGGAGAATGGGTTTGGAGGAATTTTGGCAGACGAAATGGGGCTCGGAAAGACCCTGCAGACTCTTGCGTTTCTTCAGAATCTCAAGCTTGGAATCCTTAATCAACCGGCGCAGAGAGCCCCATTCCTGATCGTGTGCCCAACGAGTCTTGTGTTCAATTGGGTGGCTGAGGCAAAGAAATTCACCCCCTCGCTGCAAGCGCTCGCATTGCACGGGCCGGAACGGCACAGGTTATTTGAACAAATACCGCGCACCGACATCGTTGTGACCAGTTATGCGCTCATTCGACGCGATCTGGAGCGGTATCGCGACATGATGTTCGACGTTTTGGTGCTGGACGAGGCTCAGCATATCAAAAACCGACAAACCCAAAACGCACAAGCGGTGAAAGCAATCAAAGCGCAACAGCGGATTGTGCTGACAGGCACACCGATGGAAAACTCGGTCCTGGATCTTTGGTCCATCTTTGATTTTCTCATGCCAGGGTATCTCGGCTCCGCTCAGGATTTTCGTGAGCGTTACGAATTGCCAATCGTTAAAGAAAAAGATGCCAGCGCACAGGCCCGGCTAGGGCGGCGCCTTCGTCCCTTTTTGTTGCGCAGGCTTAAAAGGGAAGTCGCCGCCGACTTGCCGGCAAAGCTCGAGCAAGTTTCCTTCTGCGAGTTGACAGCGGATCAGCGCGGGGTTTACCAACAGGTAATCGAGGCGAGCCGGAAAGAAGTGCTCGAGGCTGTCGGCGTTCAGGGATTGGCCAAGAGCCGCATGGTTGTACTTAGCGCCTTGTTACGCCTGCGGCAGATTTGTTGTGATTTGCGGCTGTTGAAACTGGAGGGGGTAGATGCGTCGGTTTCCTCCGGCAAGCTCGAACTCTTTAACGAGTTATTGGAAGAGGTGATTGATGGCGGACACCGCGTCCTTGTCTTCAGCCAGTTTGTCAGCATGTTGACGCTTATTAGACATCACCTCGAGGAACAAGAAATCGAGTTTTGTTACCTCGACGGATCCACGAACAATCGCGCTGCTGTAGTTGAGCGTTTCCAGACCAACACCGCGATTCCTGTGTTTCTTATCAGTCTCAAAGCGGGTGGCATTGGTTTGAACCTGACTGGGGCCGATACGGTCATTCATTTTGATCCCTGGTGGAACCCCGCAGTGGAAGACCAGGCTACTGATCGGGCTCATCGGATTGGCCAAACCAAACTCGTGACCAGCTACAAACTCATCGCCCGCGACACAGTTGAAGAGAAAATTCTTATTCTTCAAAACCGGAAGCGGGAGATCATTCGTGCCACGATCGGCGGCGAAGAGGAATTCTCAGCCACACTGACATGGGAAGAGATACAGGATTTGCTTTCTTAAAGTGGGCCCAACGACTCCTGCGAAGTTCACCACTTTTGATTTGACTATATGAATCGGTTAAAGATTTGAGCAAACCGTGCTCGGTCCATCCAAGTCTTTAGTGGCTTATAATTGGTAGCACCACCACGTTTCTAAGAATTGAAACTTTTAAGCCCATCGGCCAGGCAATGATCTGAAGATAATCGCGTAGTTGCGGGAAATGCTATCAGTCGGCATCATCGAATAATGCTGCCGATCATAAATTCAGATAAGCGGGAGTTTCAAAACTCCTCCTCCGCTTGAAATGAAGCCTGGAAGTTCTACCCAAATCGGGGCCGACCACGAAAGCGTTAGCCGTCAAGCCGCGGAAAAGATCCTTGCGGCCTTGCACAAGAAGCGTGACTTGCTGCTTTGCGCTGCCGGGGGCTCAACTCCCTCTCGCACGTATGAGTTGCTCGTCGAAAGTTACCAACAGAATCCAGAGGCCTTTCAATACCTGCGTATTGTGAAACTCGATGAATGGGGGGGTATTTCAATGGACGATCCTGGGTCATGCGAGGTTCAACTCCAAAGAGAGCTCCTCAAGCCTCTCGGGGTGGGGCCGGAACGTTACTTCAGCCTCGAAAGCAATGCTGCGTCTCCCGAATTGAATTGCCAGAAAATGCGAGACTGTTTGGCCGCGATCGGGCCTATAGACCTATGCATCCTTGGTTTGGGTATGAACGGTCATATTGGGATGAATGAACCCGCTGCCGTACTTCAGCCCCGGACACATGTCGCGCAATTAACGGAAGTTTCGCTGCGCCATCCGATGCTGGGAAGTTCTCGCGCCGTGCCCTCGTATGGACTCACCCTCGGCATGGCAGAGATCCTGGCTTCACAAGAAATCCTGCTGATGGTCACCGGCCAGAAAAAACGCGAAGCATTAAGAAGATTGCTCCAGCGAGAAATCGGCACTGATTTTCCAGCGTCGTTTTTATGGCTCCATTCAAATTGCTCACTACTTTGTGACCGCGAGGCAGCTCCTGAAGAATCCCTGCAATCGTGACAAGCAACTGTAAGGCAATAGGGGTGGATATAGGTGGTACCAAAACGGCAATTGCTGCAATCGACGATTCCGGGCGCATTCATGCCAGAGATAAATTTGAGACTCGCTCAGAGCGCGGCTTTGCGGCTGGTCTTGCGACCCTGACCGAAGCCATTCACCGCGTATTGAACGAAGCAGGCTGGAAGATGGAAGAACTTGAAGGCATCGGCATCGGTTGCACCGGACCCGTCAACCCGGCACACGGAACAATTCACAATCCTTATACACTGCCGGGTTGGGAGAATGCCAACATTGTCGCAGATCTTGAGGCCGAGTTCCGAAAGCAGGTGATTTTGGAAAACGACGCTGATGCCGCGGCATTTGGGGAATATCATTTCGGCGCAGGACGAGATGCTAATCCAGTTGTAATGGTGACCGTTGGCACTGGGATCGGTGGTGCGGTCCTTCTGAATGGAAAAATTAACCGTGGTAGTTCCGGGGAACATCCGGAGTTGGGGCATATTCCCGTGTTGCCCGGCGGCCCCGACTGCTATTGTGGGATTAAGGGTTGCTGGGAATCCCTGGCTTCCGGCACGGCGATTGCCGTAGCTGGCAAGGCTTACAGCTTTGAAGACAGCCCCGCGGTTTTCGCTGCCATGTTCAATGATAAGCGTGCCGCAGGAATCATTGAGCGAGCTGTGAGCGCCACGGCCACAGCAACCTGGACCCTGCTCCACACGTTTCTTCCGCAAAGGATTATCTTCGGAGGCGGAATCGGTGAAGCGCATTTTGAACTGTTCGCAAAAGCTATGCGGGAGCAGGTACGCGCAGCGACTCAAATTCCTGGCAACACCGTCGATGTGGTCCAGGCACAACTTGGACAGGATGCTGGCGTAATCGGTGCGGCCGCACTTGCCTTTCGAAATACGAAACCGTAATACGTCAGATCGAAATGCGGCAACCTCAGCGTTCCGCGAACAAAACAATCAGCAAGTTCTGTTGAGTCTTTTTACAATATGAATCAAAAGGTCAAAGTCGGTATCATTGGTTCCCAGTTCATCTCTCATATCCATACGGTGTCGCTCAGGCGCTGTCCTCAGGCTGAATTGTTTGCCATCGCCTCACCCACGTCCGGTAACGCGAAAAAATTCGCGGCCAAGCACGGCATCCCACACCATTTCACGGATTACAAAAAGATCCTGGAAATGCCCGAGGTGGATCTGGTGGTCATGGGAGTTCCCAATGATCTGCATTGCCAAATAGCGATCAATGCGGCCAAGGCCGGCAAGCATATTGTTGTGGAGAAACCGCTTTGTTTGAATTTGTCCGAAGCCGATCAGATGATTGAGGCGTGCCGAAAGGCAAAAGTTAAACTGATGTACGCGGAAGAGCTCTGTTTCGCGCCGAAGTATGTTCGTTTAAAACAGCTTCTGGATTCGGGGGCATTGGGGCAGCCCACCCTCCTCAAACAGTCCGAGAAACATAGTGGGCCGCATGCCTCTCATTTTTGGGATGTCAACCGCTCAGGTGGTGGCGTGACAATGGACATGGGTTGCCATGCAATCGAGTTTTTCCGCTGGATTATGGGGCGATCTGCCATCAAATCCGTTTACGCACAAATGGGAACTCAGGTGCACAAAGACAAAACTAAAGGGGATGACAACGCGCTCATTCTCATTGAGTTTGCCAATGGGGTGATTGGTTTGGCCGAGGAAAGTTGGAGTAAACAAGGCGGCATGGATGACCGCGCCGAAGTGCATGGTTCCAAAGGCGTGGCTTACGCGGATTTGCTTCACGGAAACGCAATCGAAACATTCAGCGCTGAAGGCTATGACTACGCCGTCGAAAAGGCGGGGTCGACCAGAGGTTGGTCCTTCACTATTTACGAGGAAGAATGGAACTATGGATTTCCCCAGGAAATGGAGCATTTTGTGGATTGCGTTCAAAACGATAAAAAACCTTTGGTGAGTGGTGAGGATGGCCGGGCCGTCTTGGAAGTGATTTTTGCGGCGTATGAGTCGGCTCGTACTGGACGCAAAGTAATGCTCCCCTTCAATACTAAAGCAAAAAAGCCTATCGATTTGTGGAAGCCGTCGGGTAAACGAAAGTAGCAGCAAACCTCTTCTTTGATAAGCCACGTTGGTCAAGGGTTAAACCCTATGGTTTAACGGTCCTTCAAGGGGCAGCGTGAAGTATTATGTTATATACAATCGCTGTCATATTGTTAGTACTATGGCTTCTGGGCCTGGTTACAAGCTACACATTGGGCGGAATCATCCACATTTTGCTCGTGCTTGCTGTGATCATGGTTGTCATCAGCTTACTCCAAGGCCGTCGCGGACCGTAGATGGCTCTTTGCTTATTAGGCCTGAGCTTGCTCGCGCCTAAATCCAGTATCAAAGCGCCAACGTCTCAGCCGAAGGGCATTACCGATGACGACCAGATCTGACAAGCCCATAGCGGCAGCGCAGAGAACTGGATTCATGAAACCTGTGGCTGCCAATGGCACACCAATGGCGTTGTAAAAGAATGCCCAGAACAGATTCTGTTTGATTGTGCGTAATGCGGCGCGAGCTAATCCGAGAGTTTCCGGAACGGCTTCAATCTCCGAGTTGAGCAGGATCACATCTGCGGCTTCTCGTGCAATGTCACTGGCGCGGCTGACTGCAATTCCCAGGTCAGCTTGTTCCAGGGCCGGAGCATCGTTGATCCCGTCCCCAATAAAGGCTACACGCTCACCTTGAGCTTGAAGTTTTTTAACCAACTCAGCCTTTTGCTCCGGACGCACTCTGGCAAATACATTTTCAGGATTGATTCCTAACAGCTGGGCGATAGCGGTTGCCGCGCTCGAGCTGTCGCCCGTAACGATGAAGGCCTTTAAGCCATTTCGTTGTAACCGCTGCACAACTTTCCTCGATGCTGGCTTCAAAACGTCATGAATAGCAATTAAGCCGCGCAAAGATTGGTCCACAGACACTCCTACCATTCCAGACTCTTCTCCTGACGATTTGGTCAGTGAAGCTTCTTCCAGGACGACTCCTTGCTCACGCAACCAATCCAAGGAGCCAAGTCTCACCTTGTGTTGCGGTTTCCCCACAGAGGTCCATGTTGCCTCGATACCGCCCCCTCGGATCTCCCGCCAATCATTGAATCTAAATTCGTTGGTCGAAAGTTTTGCGACCGCTTTACTAACCGGGTGGTTTGAATGCCGGGCCAGTCCCGCGGCAAGCCCAGAGATATCATGGATCGTCTCTTCTGGCCGGTTGGCTTGAGTTTCGGGTCGGGCCGAAGAAGAAAATTGGGTTGCATCTTTGCTCTCCCAAACCAGTTTTGCCTGTGGCTCACCCATGGTTAAGGTTCCGGTCTTATCAAATATCACTGCGGTGATAGTGCCGGCATTCTCCAACGCTATGCCGTCACGAATCAAAATACCGCGCTGGGCTGCTGCATTTGTGGCAGCCATAAGCGCCGCTGGCGTTGCCAAACCCATGGCACACGGACACGCGATGATGAGCACAGCAGCGGGAATAACAAAAGCTGCTGCCAGCAGACCCGCCGGAGGATGCGCTGTCCAGAGGAAGTGCGCCATCCAGTCGTGCACTTCTCTTGCCGAGGCCGGAGCCAAACCCCACCAAAGCCCGGCACCTATCGCTACTGCCACTACCAATGGAACAAAGATACTGCTCACGCGATCACCCAGACGTTGAATACTTGCGCGGCTGTTCTGTGCGCGCTGCACCGCGTTGATGATCTGCGCCAGGGCTGTGCTCTCGCCGGTCGCGGTTATCTGAATGATCAGTCTCCCATTGACATTGAGTGTTCCGCCATACACCAAACTGCCTGGCACTTTTTCTACCGGCATAGATTCACCGGTCAACATGGACTCATCCACGGCTGAATGACCTTCCACGATTCGCCCATCGGTTGGAACCCGCTCGCCCGGTCGCAGCACAACGATGTCGCTGACCTTCAGTTCCGAAACCGGCACCTGAATCTCGGCTCCCTCAGGGCTGCGTTGTCGCGCCTGTGCCGGGGCGAGATCGAGAAGGCGGCGCAAAGCACTGGAGGCGCGCGAACTCATTCGAGATTCAAGCCAATGCCCCGTGCTGACCAGTGCGATAATGGCAGCCGCTTCCATAAAATAAAGGTGGCCGCCCGCGTTTCCAAGCAGGGCCCCGATGCTATAGAGAAAAGCGGTCGTAGAACCCAAGGCCACCAGCGTATCCATATTGGCGCTGCGGGCTCTAAGCTGGTTCCATGCGCCGACATAAAACTGGGCGCCAGCAAAAACTTGCACCAGGGCGGCAACTCCAAATGAGAACCATCGGAACCAGGGCATTGACCCGAGATGAAAGGCCCATTCGCCGATCATCAGCAGCCCTGTCCCAATGAGGCCAATCCAGAAAGTCACCTGCCAGGATAGGGCTTTGGCCTCACCATGGGGGTGCGTCTCGGCGGCAGTTACTTTGGCCCGGTACCCCGCACTTTCGACGGCCCGGATGAGTTCAAGCGGGTTTGGTTCTTTTCCCGCCTCCCATCGCACGGAGGCTTGACGCGCATCCAGACTAACCATGGCACTTCCTACGCCGGGCACTTCCTGAAGAGCATCAGTGACATGCCGCGCACAATTGCCACACGTCATTCCAGTGATCGCCAAGACCGTGACTGGTTTTTGGGAGCTCTGGCTCTCGCGATTATTCTGTCGATATGTGGGCGCCTCGGCCTTCATACACTTCTTAGCAATGTATAACTAGTCTCACCCCGCGTCATTTCATGACAGCTGCAAAACGGAGGCCGCGAGTGCTGATCCGTAATTCGGAAAAAGCGAACAACCCCATTACCGCCTCATAAATAACTGCACCGGGAAGAATCACATCTGCTCGGCTGGAGGGGAGTCCCGTCACCTGCTTGCGCTTCTCCAAAGGCAAGCTCCAGAGATGTTCTACATGCCACCGGACTTGTTCGAGACTCACATGGGTTGCCTCAATCCGCGCCCGGTTATACTTATCGATTCGTGCTTCCATCCGGGCGAGAATAGCAGCTGTCCCACCGGTTCCGACCAAATGCGGCTCGCTCTGGTTCGTTTGGCGTTGTTCTTGTATCACAGGTTGGAGCTCGGGATATACCTCCTTCTCTAGAAAATTCTTTGTCCACCTCCGGCATGCACGTAGATCCTTCTGCTGCGGAGGGTCACTGGGCGGGTAACTCTCCAATAATCTCACACTTCCGAGAGGAAAACTGGCACTGAAGTGTTTATGCTGATGGTGCCCCAAAATGAATTCCGTGCTGCCTCCTCCAACATCCAGCAACAATAGTGTCTGATCTCCCAAAGTCGGGTCGGTGGTGACCCCGTGAAAAACCAAATCGGCTTCCTGTTCTCCCGAAAGGACCTCGACGTCCAACCCAGCAAGTTGCCTGATGGCGCCCGTGAGTTCTCCGGAGTTAACCGCGTCCCGCACGGCGCTGGTTGCGATAATTCGAATGGAGGTGGCCTTTCGTTCACGAGCCGCCGCCGCGAATTCCGTCACTGCCCTGGTTGTTTGGGCAATTGCCTGGGGTTGCAGCTCATTGCTTTGGTAAAAACCTCTCCCGAGCCTGGTTTGTTTGCTTCCCTCCCAAATGGGTACGATTTGTTGGGGGCCGACATCTGCCACCAACAGTTTGATTGAGTTGGTGCCAATATCAATGACCGCCCTACGAACCAATTCCATGCGCGGATACTCAAGCAGACTGTTCAGGCGCAACCAAGGGGAAACCGAGCTTGGAACGCTGGCTGGTTAGACCGTTCGTTTGGCCGATGCAAGACAGAGTTTGACCTGGAGCCGCATAATCATAAGCTCCCCCGGAGATACATTGAGAATCAACATAGAGCATGTCATGAAAAAAGACGCCCCCTCTCGACGGAGTTTCCTGAAAACCGCTTCCGTAGCCGCTACTGCTGTCACTATTATTCCACGTCACGTACTGGGGCAGGGCCAAACCCCGCCCTCCCAAAAATTGAATATCGCTGGCATTGGTATGGGCGGTATGGGATCCGGTGACATTTCCTCTTGCGCCGATGCTGGCGAAAACATTGTCGCTCTGTGCGATCCAGATCGTAACCAACTCGCGCATAACGCGAAGAAATACCCTCGCGCGAAGGGCTACACGGATTTCCGTAAGATGCTCGAAACGCAAAAGGACATCGATGCTGTGACCGTCGCTACGCCTGACCACGTCCATGCTGTGGCAACCGCGATGGCCATGAAGCTTGGCAAACATGTTCACTGTCAGAAGCCGCTCACCCATAATGTTTACGAAGCACGGATGATAGGCAAGATTGCGCGGGAGACCAAGGTCGCTACTCAGATGGGCAATTTCGGGCAAGCGGGCGAAGAGCCTCGGCGCGTTGCCGAGATGATCTGGGCGGGCGCAATCGGTAATCTCAAGGAAGTGCACGCGTGGTCGAACCGCAACCCGGACATCTCGCAGCGTGGTGTCGCCCGTCCCCAGGAAACTCCGCCTTGCCCGGCGCAGCTCGATTGGGATCTCTGGATCGGCCCGGCGCCCAAGCGCCCTTATCACCCATTTTATCACCCGTTTACCTGGCGCGGTTGGTGGGATTTCGGCACCGGCGTGCTCGGAGATATTGGTTGTCACGAGCTTTCCGCCATCTTCAAAGCTATGAAGATTGGCAATCCAGTGAGCGTCGAGGCTTGTTCAACCAACTGGCAACGCCCCAAGGAAATCAGTAACGAGACCGCACCACTGGCGTCCATCACCCATTACAAGTTCGCTGCCAGCGCGACGCACGGACCGCTCAGCATTTATTGGTATGACGGCGGTATGCGCCCGCCCAGACCGGAGGAACTCGATCAGGACCGGTCCTTTGCGGAGAATGATGGCACAATGTACGTCGGTGACAAAGGCGTCATGCTTCGCGATCGGCTTATCCCCGATAAAAAGCTGACCGAGTTCGGCAAGCCACCTGAAAAACTTGCTCGGTCCCCCGGGCATTGGAAGGAATGGCTCGACGCTTGTCGTGGTGGCAAACCAGCCGGTTCAAACTTTGCGGATCACGCCGCGCACCTTGCTGAAGTTGTGCTCCTTGGGAACATCGCGATTCGCATGAACCAGAAGCTCGAATGGGATGCGGCGAACATGAAATTTCCCAATTGCCCCGAAGCGGACAAGTTTGTGAATCCACCATACCAGAACGGGTTTACGTTGTAAGGGAGGTCACTGCTTTACACCTCGCTTTTTTGGAAAAAGACGTTAGGGAAAACAGCCCTTCTGCCGCCATCCGCCAGAACCGCAACCGAATCGGGCGGTCAGGTTCACGCATTGTTGTATTCGGACTAATCTCAACGGCAATCGATCACAAACTCCAAACCCACCAATTCAAAACAGGTTCGTGAGTTTGCTAGCGGTTGACTTGCAAGCTTAAGATGATAGAGTCAGTACTTAATTCTCGCTGCTGTGCAATCCTTAGTTAAACTTTCTTTTCGCCTGGTCCTGACCACAGTTTTCAAAGGCTTCTATCGGGTTCGCGTCCTACCGTCACTGTAGGATTGTAATTTATTCAATGATGGAAAGTTTTGATCAAAAACTGCGAAAAAGGAAATTTTGTGAAATAGACGGCTGACACCGGGCAAGTACAAAGGCATAAAGATTGGGCCAGGGCAGGAGTTGTCATGAATGCACCGTCAGACTCTTTAAGGTGGTAACACAATCAGAAATGACATGGTAGTGAAACTCAACTGTTTAACGCTTCAAAGTTTTCGATGGGTTATGGACATACTCAAATTTCATTTTCCTGTTCGAGCGAGACGTTTGATTTCATCCATGTTTTCACTGCGCCAATTCATTTGGCTGTGCGCATTGCTTTGTTCTCGGGTTCTCGCATCAGCTGCCACAGACCCGGTACTGGAGTTTCAATGGGCGGTATCGGGTGGAGGGATAAACGCTGATATTGGTTTCGCGATCGCGGTTGATAGTGCAGGTAATAGTTATGTGACTGGCAACTTCGACGGCATCTCGACGTTTGGATCGACTACGCGAACCGGAGCTTTTGATGCGTTTGTAGCAAAGTTGGACAATTTGGGTGTTCTTCAGTGGGTGCGAACGATTGGGGGCACTAATAGCGACCAAGGGCACGCAATCACAGTCGATACACAGGGGAATTGTTATGTGGCAGGCAATTTCTCCGGTGTGGTTGATTTCGGAGGCGCTGTGCTGACCGCTACAGACAGCGGAGACATATTCGTTGCCAAATACAATTCGGCCGGTCAGTTGCAATGGGCGCGAAGGGCTGGCTCTACAACAAGGTTTGATACGGATCAGGCTCGCGGAATAGCAGTGGATGGTTCAGGGAATTGCTATATCACCGGATATATTCCAGAACAGGCCGTTTTTGGAAGCATCACCACGCCACCCAACGCGGGAGGCTTTGATTTTTATTTGGCGAAATATGACAGCAATGGGACCATTCAGTGGGTGCAAACGGCTGCTGAGTTTGCCTCGGATCGCGGTCTTGCCCTGGCTCTTGATCCCTTAGGGAATGTTTATGTAACTGGCCATTTTGAAAATACGATCGCGTTTGGCAGTTCCATCTTAACCCGCGTCGGGAAGGACGATGCTTTTATTGTGAAGTATAACAGCGCTGGCGTGGTCCAATGGGCCAGAAGCGGCGGAAGCTCAGACCTTGATGAGGGACGAGGCATCGCGGTGGATAAGCTTGGGAATGCTTATGTAACCGGGTACTTTTCGAAAAATGCCCAGTTCGGTTCGACTACCCTTACCAATTTCACAGGTGAAAATTCCGACATGTTCATTGCCAAGTATGACAGCGCGGGAGCTTTTCAATGGGCGCGAGGAATCGGCGGAAACGATCCAGAAGTGGGCAACGCGGTAGCGGTTGACGCAGCGGGTAACTGTTATGTAGCTGGAAAGTTCGTTTTGGGGGTTTTGGCCAAATACAATACCTCAGGCACGCTTCAGTGGGTGCAAAGTTACGAACAGCTCCAGCCCTTTGCATCGGCATCAGCGTTCGGCGTTGGTCTTGACGAATTGGGCAATTGTTATATTACCGGATCTTTCAACCAGAGCATCCGCCTTGGAACGACAACCCTGAACGCCCTGACCAGTAACAACCCGGCAGCATCTGATTTCTACGTCGCAAAGTTGTCCTTCATCAATCACGCCCCCGCTTTCATGAAAGGATCGGATCAAGTCGTTCTGGAAGACTCCGGGCTGACTATGGTCACCAACTGGGCAACAAATATTAACCCCGGGTCCGTCAATGAATCAGGGCAGGCGCTCGCTTTCGTCCTGACCAACGACAACACGAACTTATTCTCGGTTCAACCTGCGCTCGATGCCAAAGGTACCCTGACATTTGCCCCCGCGACGAATGCCAACGGGCAAGCACAAGTCAGTGTCGTGTTGTTGGATAATGGGGGGAGCGCGAACGGCGGCATGGATATTTCGATTACGCAAACCTTCAACATCGTTGTTACACCAGTGAATGACGCGCCTTTTGCGCAGTCTGTTTTGGTGTCCACAGATCAAAATACAAGTCTCTCATTTACACTGCCGGCGTTTGATGCAGATTTAGATTCGCTGTTATTTATATTCGACAGTTTTCCAACAAATGGCCAGTTGAGCGGGGTAGCACCAGATTTGATTTATGTTCCAAAAGTGAATTATTTTGGACCGGACAGTTTTCAATTCCATGTGAGTGATGGTTCCCTGGTGTCAACACAGGCCACCGTAAGGATAATAGTAAACCGTGTTAACCAGGCTCCCGTTGCTGACGCGAGTGCGACACGAACTTTGGTTCTTTCGCCCAATAATACAAATGCCCTCGTGCTGCTAGATGGCTCACGAAGTTTCGATAGCGATGGAGATCCGCTCGATTACAAGTGGTTTTTCCCTGGTACAAACCAGCTTCTGGCGACCGGAGTCGTTGCCCTGGTGGAACTGCCTCTGGGCACTAATGCGATTTCACTTATTGTCAGCGATGGCATGGCAATCTCAATGACAGGCATTGGGGTTGAAGTCCTGACATCCGCTCAGGCCGTTGCAAGACTGGTGGGGATCATCAATTCTGATATATCACGTTCTCAGCCTCTCGTCGCAACTTTAAACGCAGCAATTGCTTCGATCGACCGGAGTAACCCTGCCGCGGCTTTTAATCAGTTGAAAGCATTCCAAGAGAAAATCCATGTCCAAGTCGAGCCGCTAAACCCTGGCTTGGCTGCCGCTCTGATACAAACCAGTCAACTCGTGATTGATAATCTGAAGGAGGAACTTGCGGGCCGCAATGGGACTCGACAAATGCGATTAGAACATTTGTCGCGAACGGCTGAGGGCCGGGTTCGGCTTCAGTTCACAGGGCCGCCTGGGTTTATTTATGCTATTGAAGGTTCGACCAACATGATGAGTTGGGAAACCCTTGGTGCCGCAGTACTTCATGCCGGTGGGACTTTCGAATTTGAGGATCCACAAGCCTCGAAATTAGCAGCGCGCTTTTACCGGATAAGCGCACAGTGAGTCTTTGAGCAAGGATTGACGCTGGGAGCAATGACTCCTCCGCACTCTTTAGCCGAATATTGCGATTAGCTGGGCCAATTAGTCCTTTCGCTCTGCGAATGTCCGATTGAGCTGTTTACTCTCAAGGTTGCAACCAGATCCTGTACGCGCGAAAGCTATTTGAGGCTTTTTCGGGGTCCGTGTATTGAAAGGGTGGTGCGGGGACAAGGTTTGTTTTCAGGGGAACCCAATTTGTAAAATCGGTGCCAGCCAGCACAACATAGTCGGGGCCGGTAAACCCGGAGATGGTCACGGAAAAATTGGCGTTGCTTACCACCGGGTTTGAGAACTGGACGGGAGAAAGTGCGTTCACAACAACAGTAAATGAATTAGTGGCTGAAAGGTTCGGCGTACCATTGTCGGTCGCCACAATTCTTACGATGTTCGTCGTATCCGCCTGTGACATATGTGGACGCCATGAAAATGCACCTCCGCTTGAGATGGTTGAGAAGGCCGGCGGACTGGCGAGGCTGAACGTGATTGCGTCACCATTCGTGTCGGTCGCGGTGGCGGTGAAGCTGATAATGACACCGGGATTGACAGTGTAATTGTTCAATGCACCCATAACAGGTGCGGCATTGACGGATGGTTGTTCGTACGCCCCAATGTCCACGCTTGTGCCGATCACACGGACAAAGCCGGCGCCGCGCTGGTCCACGGGCAACACTTCGCTGGTGTCGCCGTCTGCATCAAGATCGAACGTATCTGTTGGCAGCAGACCATTGCTGCCGGCATTGAGCGCCGGGCTTCCGGTAAGCATCGCACGCGTGTCCGTCAACCCGCCATTATTCTGCAATGCCCCAAGCTTTGCATCCATCGGACTCGCTCCCGAGCCGACCTGATTGTTATTGACCCCATTGACCAACCCAGAGGAACCCGTGCCGTCCGCAATCAGGTTGTAGGAACTTGCTGCAGCCACGGCCCCGCTGATATCGTCGCGAACGGAAACAAGGGAATTGAAATTATTGGCGATAATTGCATTGCGCAGTGTGACTACGGCTGTGTTCTGCGCAATGCCACCGCCCGTCCCGCTTCCGTTATTGTCAAAATCAGCCGCATTGTTCGCGACTGTCACGTTTAACAAAGTTGCGTTCCCTGTGCCGGAACCAGGCGTCACAATGTAAGCTCCACCGCCGTTATTATCGGCATGATTGTCAGAAATAGTGCAATTGATGAAGTTGATCGTTCCCTGATTTCCTGTTGTAGAGACTCCTCCGCCATTGCCAAGTCCGCCGCCTGTGACGCTCGCGGTGTTACCGGCGATTAGCGTATTCACAATGTTAACCACGTTCCCGGCGGCAGTGGTTGTGGCAATCCCGCCGCCTTCGCCCCGGACGACGTTGTTGGTGATCGTGCTGTTGATGATCGTCAGCGGGCCGGCATTGTGGAGCGCGCCGCCCACCACGCTGCCGCTTGCGGGGAGCGTTTGATTTCCTGACAGAACGCAGTTGGTGATGGTAAGAATACCGCGGTTTTCAATCGCGCCATTTGCGCCTGCAAAGCAATTGCTGATTCGGCTGGCGCTAATAACCGTAGTCACGTTGTTGTGCAGATAAATCGCGCCGCCCTCTTTGAAGCTACTCAGACGCGTGTCACCATTGACGATGGTAACGCCAGTGACAGTGAAGATGGCGGGCGCAGAAGGAAACACATCAAAAATGCGCTCAACATTATTTCCGTTAATAATCGTGTTCCCCGCACCATTGCCCTGGATCGTCAGGCTTTGTTTTACATCGAGATCCCCGCTTCCGCCGTTATCCTCGTTAGCCACGCCACTTAGTGTGAACGTGCCGTTAATGGCAAAGCTGATGAGGTCCGGGCCGGAGTTGTTGTTAGCGGCGCAAACTGCTTCGCGTAAGGTCACATGTCCGTCCGGTCCGGGCAATGACGCCAGCGTTATTGATGCCGCTGTTGCAGCAGCATCGAAGCCATCGGCAGTTGTCGTAACAACAATATTCGCTGCATTGGTGACACCAGCGCCAAGGCTCAATATTATGAAAATGGCGGCTTTAATGCATTTCGACGGGTGGCGAACATAATCGCTTGAAACTTTGGCGGTTCTCATAGAACAAACATCAGCTAGTAAACAATTCAACTTTTTTTGACACGGAAAGCGGTCCTTTAAAAGGAAATAAAGATTGGATTCACAGGGTCCGGTCCTCCTAAATGCTATTGGATGATTCAGTTTTTTGTGTCGGAATCTATGACAAGAGCGTCGCACAAGTCGCTGCTCGAGTTTCTTTTTCGATGGGCCGGTCGTGCGTTGCGCACCAGCCCTCCAGATTAGAGCGGCCAGCACCCTGAACGTTTTACGGAGAATATTGTCTCTGAAAAGGATGCGACCACGTTGCCGCTATTTCCGCGATTTTTGTCCGATGCTTGGGATCGCGCTCTGTTTCCTCGTGCAGACTTGTTTGACTGCGCAAAGCAGCGAAAGTGATTTGGCCGGTTCGGGTTCGACGGTTGACTGGCCCCAATTTCGTGGACCGGGCGCACAGGGGATGTCCAACGCACGGAACATCCCGCTGAATTGGAGCAGTTCTTCTAACATAGTTTGGAAGGCAGACCTTCCGGGTCTGGGGTGGTCCTCACCGGTGTTGCGTGGTGGTCGCCTATACGTCACCACTGCGGTGAAGACAGCGGAGAAGGGTAACCTTTCTCTGCAGGCACTTTGCCTTGACGCAAGTAAGGGCAAGACTCTTTGGGATACCGAAGTTTTCTCTCACGTTGGTTCAACTAACATCCACGTCAAGAATAGCCACGCCAGTCCAACACCGGTTGTGGAGGATGGACTGTTGTACGTCCATTTTGGTCACCAAGGCACGGCCTGCCTTGACCTTAATGGGAACGTGCTCTGGCGCAATACATCCTTGAAATATTCGCCTGTCCACGGCAGCGGTGGATCTCCCATTGTCGTGGATGAGGCCCTAATCTTCAATTGCGACGGTGCGAACGAGCCGTTTGTGGCTGCGTTGAACAAGCACACGGGCCAGCTCCTCTGGAGAACTGCCCGCACTTTCGACGCAAAGAACAAGTTTTCGTTCAGCACCCCGTTGGTAATTCATGCCAATGGGCGCAGCCAGGTAATCAGTCCGAGCAGCGGGGCCGTGTATGCTTATAACCCAAAGGACGGTCGTGAACTCTGGCGAGTCCGCTACGCTGAAGGCTATTCCGTTGTGCCGCGCCCCGTTTTCGGGCACGGACTGCTTTTCATTAGCACAGCATTCGACAGTCCCGAGGTGATGGCTATTCGGCCGGACGGGCAAGGCGATGTCACAGAATCTCACGTGCTATGGAAGCTCGCCAAAGGCGCACCCAAGACACCGTCGTTGCTGCTGGTCGGTGACGAACTTTACTTTGTCTCCGATGGCGGGATCGCAAGTTGTGTCGACGCAAAAACGGGTCGAGTGCATTGGGCCGAGCGTGTGGGCGGGAACTACTCGGCATCACCCTTATTCGCCGACGGACGGATTTACCTGCAAAACGAGGAAGGAGTTGGTGTTGTGCTCGCCCCGGGCAAAACGTTTCACGAACTGGCGCGCAATTCCCTGGGCGAACGCACACTGGCTTCCTGCGCAGTCACAGACGGTGCGCTATTCATTCGAACCGAGGCTCATCTTTACCGCGTGGGCAACCTTAACAACCAGTAGTCGAGCTATGTATCAGCTTGGCCCTGAACAGGGAAGGGCTTCAACAGTTGGTAAAGATTTGTCCTGGTTCCGCTGGGCGTAATCGAGTCCTGAGTATCAAACGGATTCCGGAAGTATTGGTGCCCTTGCCGCCCTTGACCGACCAGCGGCGTCTGGTCGCGCGGATTGAGGAACTGGCCGCCCAAATCCATGAAGCCCGCTTGCCAAAGTTTACTTGTCCGGCGCCGACCCAAAGCTCTTCACCCGCACCTGGCTTCCCCGATGGGGCAAGGTTTGGGCACAGTTGCTGTGATGAGTTAATAATGATGAAACTCTCTAATGTACTGATTAGTCCTGTATTAACTACCGTTGGGATTGTTCCTTCGCTAATTAATGACGCGACTTGAAAGCAAAAAGCGACTCCCTCAACCATTCACCGTTCTGCCATTGAAAGTATTTAATTTATGTCTGCGCGAGAAGCTTGCGCGGAACAAGAAGGCCACCTATCTACCCTCGCGGACCTTCGATTCCACCTGCACAACCACGTTGTTCACCCGGAGAATCGAGTCAACAGCATGGTCGGACTGAAGAGCGAAGCTGACCGAGTCGGGCTGGCTTCCTGCTTGCGGGTTGAACTCCACGGTGCCGAGTAACTCGCCATCGACCTCAAATGTTGCCTGCCGGCTGCCGAAGTCATAGTCACCCCGCAGATGGTGGATCGTATTCGTGTTTTGCTTGCCGATCAGAGTTTTCGGCGGATGGGCATAGTTCTGCGCAACCGGAGTTCCTTTTTTTCCGAGTCCGACTCCCGCAAAGGCAACGACTCGGGCATCAGTCAGCATTAGCATTCCGATCACATATCCCGGCTCCAACACCGCTGATCCCGGGTTGAACTCGAAGTCGGCTTTGACGCTGATCCGGGTGGCGTGAAGCGCAAGCGCGTTGATCGGGATCCGCTGGAAATACCAGCCGGACCAAACGTTCGAGTTAACCTGTTCCACGTCAGCTCCCGAAACAACGACGAATTGCCTGCCCCCGGAGGCCACGACCTTAGCCGCGGCTGACGAGAAGCCACCTCGTGCAAACCAGCCACCCTGCCCAGGGAGTCGGCCGGGGTGGTACGTTTCGAATTTTGTTTGAAAGAGCATCGCGTTCTTCAGCTTGAGGGTTGAAACTTCCGCCTCCTGAGAAGTGGTCACTGGTCCTTTGGGGGGAGTCCTGCGAGGCCACCAAACTACCACCGCCAGCAGTAACGCGAGCAACGCAAACATGCTGAACGCCGCAATCGGCAGCAAACGGCGTCGTTGGGATGAGACTGGCTGAGCGGCGCTTTCCCACGGCATCACGACCCGATGCACCACGACCGGCAGTTCGATGTTTTTTAGTTCGGCGGGACCGAGCAGCGCCAGAGGATAGTCCACTTTATTGCGCACCTGCTCCCAGACCGCCCTCGAAATACAAATACCGCCCGGCGCGGCCAACGGTTCAAGACGCGCCGCAATGTTGACACCGTCGCCATGGATGTCGCCATCGCGCAGCAAGACATCCCCCACATGGATTCCAATGCGGATATTAAGGTTACTGTCTTCGGGCACGTTTTGGTTGCGCTCATGCATCGCTTTCTGGATCGCGACTCCCGCCTGGACTGCGGCCAGCGCGCTTGGAAATTCGATCAAAAAACCGTCCCCGGTTGTCTTGACCTCACGCCCGCCGTGTTCGGGCAATACGGCGCGCACGATCTGCCGATGGTCCTCCAGGAGCTCGATTGCCCGCGCCTCGTTCCGCTGCACCATTGCGCTAAACCCCACCATGTCCGTAAACATGATCGCCGCCAGCTTTCGCTGTTCATTCGAGGTATTCATCACACCAGCGAGTTTATGCCTTACCGTGTACCCGTTTTGCGGCGGCAACAAGTCTGAAAGGAAGGCCAGCCGGACACGTTCACCTTCCGCAGCGCTGCGCCATGACGATTCATAAATCACAGGGACTGACGCTCGATTCCGCTTATCTGGATATTCGGGCTGCCCGGGAACCTGGGCAGGCTTATGTTGCCGTTTCTCGGGTGCGGACGCTGGCAGGACTGCAATTTAAGGAATGGTTCAAAGGGGTGCATGTGTCCCAAGAGGCGATTCGATTCTACGGGGAAATGAGAAATTAGAAATTTACAAGCAGAGTTTTTGACCACGGATGGGACCGGATGAAGACAGGATGGGAAACAGATCTTTACAGAAGGCCGCTAAGAGAACGAAGGGGGAAAGATGGAATGAAGCGTGATCTGCTGGTGACGGACAGAATAGGAAGAGCTTTTGCACGAGAGCGGGAAGCGCGGTTTTGGCCGGTGTGGCAGCCGACATTTTCCGTCGTACACTCGGCGGTGTTCAAGTGTGTGTGCTGTGGCAGACAGCGGCGGGCTGAAGAAAGGCGCGAGTCGGAAAGTGAGGTGTGCGTGCACTGTGTGAGAGCGGCGGTACCTGAATTAGTTTAGAGTTGAGGGTTGATGGTTGCGGGACGTCACAAATAACGAATGAGGAATGACGAGTGTGTTGCGGCGATTCGTGGTGAGTGAAATTATTACAGGTTGCAACGGTTCAGCTTCATTTGACCTCACCAGAGCTTATGCCGGCGGCAAATTGACGAACGCCGGGGTCGGGATCGTTAAGCGCGTTGGTGATTGCGGGCAAAGCGAGTGGCAAATTGCGGTACGCCTTAAGGGCGAAGAGTGCGCGCCAGCGGACGGATTGATTTATGTTGGACGTGCTGGCTGCTATCCCTGGCAGCGCTGGCTCCCCGATGTGCTTGAGGACAGCAAGAGCTTTGCCAGCAATGACAGGGTTTGTATTCCGGGCGGCGATTCGGCCGAGTTGGGGCACGGCTGGAGAAGCGCGCGGGCCGAGCTGGTACAGCACGCTTTCGGCATCGGTGCAATTCCCGATCTTTCTGCCAGCGAGGTCCCGAAACAGTTGAAGATTTTGGATGCGGGCCGGGAGGTGCAGGTAGAGAGCCATTGCTGGATCCTTTCCTGGTTCGTAGGCCAGGCGCTGGACCAGCAGGTTCAGATTGTTCGTGCCGATGTTGTAAAGTGCTTCCTCGACGTCGGCATCGTTCTTGTACGAGAGAGCGATCCATTCGTTTATGGAGCGGCCTTTGTACGTGGGTTCACGCGGGCCAAACCAGCAAAAGAGGGCCACGATTATGGGGACACTCAGGACAATTACCGCGACGATGATAGCTCGGAGGCGACCTGGCACGCCTCCAATGTGGCAAAGGCGAGATCGAAGCGAAAGTGCATATGAATGCGCTGTAGCGGCTGGAAAAATTACTTGGGCAAAATATCTTTTTCGTGCCCTATGAGTGGGGAACGAAGAAGCCGCTGGTGACCTACGTTGAGCGGCCGTTTGAGGCGACGAAGACGGACGCCTAGAGCAAGGAGTAAGGAGGTTGAGCGGGTCCAGCGATCCGGCGGGGCCTTTTACGCGGTTCGCTGGACGGGCGCACTGACTCTAAACCAAAGGCGTCAGTCTCAGCGCTTTCGACACGGAAGACCGCCAGGAACTTTCGAAGTTAGAAAAGCGGTATTCCGAATACTTAACGAGCAGAGGCAGCGAACAACTAAAGATCAATCCCAGAGATTGCCATCCCCCTGTTCTTCTCTAAAACCGGGAAACTGTTTTTCTGTAAAATGGGGGTAAGACCGAGGGGCAGTCATTTTATATTCCAATTGGGCAGTTTCATGGTGAGTGGCACACCCGACGAAAAGAAAACCAATGGTTATATGAAGCAGTATTGATTTCATTTCGGATCCATCATTTCAGTTATAGTGTGTTCTTTACCAGCGGCTCTGGTCTTTAGCCGTTTGAAAATGTAATCAGAGCCCCCCCCCGTGCGGTTAGCGGTTAGTTTGAATGCCCTTCTTGAGCGTGGATAATTGACAATTCCTCATGAATGCGCTTAAGCGTGGCTTCCGCCTTTAAGAACTTAGACATTTTACCATTCAATTCTTTGATTGTTTCCGCTTGGCTTTCAATTGCACTTCGTTGTTGGGCAATGAGGTTCTTTTGTTGCTCAATAATGCTTTTCAAGACGGCTGGATCGGGCTGTTGAGTAGCACACCCGACGAACAGCAAACCAATGGTTATTAGAAGAAGCGTTGATTTCATTTGGGGTTCATTTATTTCAGTTATAGGCTGTTCTTACCAGCGGCTCTGGCTTTCTTCCAACGTAACCGAGCCGCTGCTGCAATTCGTTCACGACCTGCTTTTGACATTCCGCCTTTTCTCTTTCTCCTTCCGTTCGTTGAACGTGTGGGAGCACTCGGAACGGATCCGCCCATGTCAGCGAGAACTGAATTAACGGCATCAAGTTTTCTTTGAAGTTCATCGCGGTACTCCTATTGTCTTACGTAAGTCGTTGAAAGAGTAAGCCAGTTGTCGGATTTGAACCGACGACCGACGGTTTACAAAACCGTTGCTCTACCACTGAGCTAAACTGGCGTCCTGGCGGACAAATAATCGCAGACAACCGAAGTTGTCGCAACCTGATTTCGTTTGCTTTGTTTTGGATTCGAATGAAACAAATGGTTGAATTTCGAATACGCACGAATGTGTTGGCCCTCACCCTTTCCGGACCTCGAAGGAATTTGAGATTGTTTTCGACCAAGACCGAAACCCTGTAGGGGGTTACCTGTTTATAGAGCTCCGCCACACCGCCGTTATTTCATTTTGTTTCGGCGGCGCGCGCAGACGGTCTGGTACCACCGAGCCAATGGGAGACTGGCATCAGAACTTGTAGTGCTATCAAGTCTACGCCGCCGAAAGGCAAAATGAAAAATCCAGAGACCCCCATTCTATAAACAGGTAACCCCTACGGGGTTTGCGGTTAGTAACTCGCTCGAGCTTCTGCCAGTGTTCCCGCACTCCCACCAAACCGTCTGCGCCGCCGAAAGCAAAATGAACTGATGGGCGGTGTGGCGGATCTCGCTATGAACAGGGAACCCTTAAGGGGCTGCGGTTGCTATGTGCTTCAGGTTCCTTTGACTAGAATTTCGGTCCTTCATTATGACTTAAAATTCAAAAAGCTGTTTGCATCGCATTTGCTTTTCCAACATGTTCCCGCACTCGCGCCAGAATCGCGACAGCACATGTGTTCCGGATGGCGGTGCGGAATTTCGAAACAATGTTGAGAATGTTTGCTCAGCTTACGGCAATGGATCCCTGCGCCGAGATCTCAGTGGCCTTGGAAACGGAGCCGTATGGCTTGATTGTCGACGGTCTGCGTCATCCGTATTTCATGCGCAGAGCCGAGGAAATCTGAATTTGTATGTGGGAGGGAGAAGATGGCGAAGCGATACTGGGCTTGTTGTCAGCCAACCGCGGGCAACTGTTTTCCGCGAAGGAAATCAGCCGTACGCTCGATCGGACCCGGTTCAAGGATGACAGTTGTTGGGCTCGACATGACCTGCGAAAGCTGCTGGACCATGGCCGAATCAAACAGGATAACTCCGGCTATTATTTCGTACCCAAAGAGGATCATCGACCTGGATAGATAGCTTTACTGAATGCCGTCACTGCTGAGTGCAGTAATGCGACTACTTCTCGCTCGGCGCGGCACCGTTCGCCGGCGTCAAGCGCAGCAACTCAGCTTCCTTGGCATCGCTGATGAGGAGCACCGCGCCGTCCGGCGCTTCAATTACGTCGCGAATCCTTCGGTTCATTGCGATGCGTTCCTCTTCCTTAGCTTGATTGCCGTCCAGCACCAGGAGAATCAAACTTTTGGATGATAAACCTCCCAGCAGCAGATTGCCGCGCCAATTCCGGAAAAGATTGCCGCTGTAGAATATCATACCCGATGGGGAGATTGCTGGGTTCCAGGACCAGATTGGTGGTGCAAATTCTGGATGTGTCGGATGTCGGGGAATTGGGCTGCCGTCGTAATTATCTCCATTACTCACTATTGGCCAACCGTAGTTCTTGCCTCGTTCGATGATGTTCACTTCGTCTCCACCGGCAGGCCCCATTTCATTAATCCAAAGTTGTTTGGACGTTGGATTTATGACGGCACCGAGCGGATTTCTATGACCATAGCTCCAAATATCCGGCCGCGTGCCCGGTTTATTTACAAACGGATTGTCGTCCGGAATCGACCCATCAGGATTGATGCGCACAATTTTTCCAAGATTAACATTTAGGTCCTGGGCGGGCTCAAATCTTTGTCGTTCCCCGGAGGTGATGAACAACTTGCCATCGGAAGCGAACGCCAGGCGGCCGCCATAGTGGCCCAATCCAATTGTTTTTGGGACTTGCCGCCAAATTACGCTCAGGTCATGGACTTCATCGTTTTCAAGTTTGCCGCGTGCGACAGCACCACCCTTGAGGACGTTATCGATTTTGGTGGAGGGTTTGCCCAGCCGAGGATCAGGATTCAGCTTTGCGTTTTCAGGTTGCGTTTCTGCCGCCTCAGTAAAGGAGAAATAGACCATGTGGTTGTTGGCAAAATCTGGGTCGATTTCAACATCCAACAACCCACCTTGCCCACCATAGGTCACCTTGGGCACTCCTTTGATGGGTTCGGAAAGTTTGCCATCGGCGTAGATGCGCAGCCGTCCGGGCTTTTCAGTAATCAATAATCTGCGGTCCGGCAGAAAAGCCATACCCCAGGGAAATTCGAGACTCGCAAGCCGCTCGACATTGACCGGACCTGATTTCGTTTTCAGAACTTCGATGTTATCTGCAGCGTTAAGTTCGAGAGCGAAGCCGACAGCAGCGAAGGCAAGTGAAAGTCTAGCCAAGCGAACTTCTCGTTTTCGGAACGTCCTCACCAGTTGTTTTTTGTTCTGATGGCTGGGTATCAATTCACTGGAAAGCCTTTTGCGTGATATTTTCATAGTGGTTGCTTCCTGCTGCTTTACCCCTACCACACATGACCAGCAAAGTCATACTATGAATTACGCTTTGCGGTAGAAGATGAGATAGCGAGTCCTCTCCGCGCGCTGCTCATTTCTATTTATACTGTTCGGATTTGATGAGTTTGCCTGCGGAGTTATACCGATTCCATTCACCCACTTTCTTATTGCCGGCAAATTTTCCTTCGTCATACAACGCCCCGTTGGGATGATAACGCTTCCACACACCTGATTTCTGTTCCTTCATGAACGAGCCCGTCTGCATCAATTTGCCGTTCTCGCGGTACCATTTCCATAAGCCGGTCATTTCGCCATGCAGAAATTTGCCCACCGCACGCAACTGGCCGTTCCGCAAATAATATTTCCACGAGCCCACTTTCTTGCCGTTTCGATACTTCCCGACGCAAGCGAGGGAGCCGTCTTTGTAAACCTCTTTGAAAATGCCGTCCTTGAACTTGCCGGACGAGTGACTTTTCTTCAGTTCCATTCTCAGAGCTCCTCTTCCGAGTTCTTTTAGATAAGGACAGGGTCCCGAAAAAAGTTGAATCTTTTTAGCTTGGCCTGCGGATGAACCAGCTTCGTTGCCATGATCACCCCTTTCCAAGCCCGTCCGGAAAACGATCCCGCACAAGATTCAAGGTAACGTTATGTTCAAGGAAAGCTTTGAGACCGGCCAGTACGAGGGCGAAACCTTCGGTTGAGGCCAGTGCCTGTTGCATCATGTGCTCATCATCTCCGGAAAAGCCTGAGTTGGTTATACTGACAAACGTCGTGGCATCTGGTCGCGGTGTAAAGACCCACTCGACGGTCGTTGGCGCACTTTCGCCGGGCCATTCAATCACAATTCGCGCATCCTGCTTAACCTCCTTCACTGTCACTTGCAAAGAAAGGTCGTACATTTCCCAATTCCATTGAATTTGCCTGCCAGGCTCTAACCTGCCGCTGCCTTTAGTGAACCAAAATTTCGACGTGATTGCGGGATTGACGAAAGCCTCGAATACTGATGCAACAGGTTTGCGGATGAGCATTTCAGCTTTTGCGATCGGTTGAGATTTGTTCCCCATAAGCAGCTTCCGTTTTTCCATTCCCATCAGCTTTGCTGTTCTTTCCTCGATTTCCTACTTCTGTGCAGCGGGGGTGACGCTTATCATCCAACCCAAACCGAATCGGTCTTGCAGCATTCCGAAACGAGGCGACCAGAAGGTTTTCGTTAAGGGCATTCGCACCTGGCCACCTTCGGACAGTGCCGCGAAAGCGCGCTCCGCTTCGTTTTCGTTGGGAACTGAAAGCGAGAGCGAAAAACCCTCGAAATTTGGTTTTTGGGCTTCGCATCCATCAGAGGCCATCACGGTGGTTTGGCCAATGCGGAAACTGGCATGCATAATCTTGTTCTCAAAACCGGGCGGAACCATGCCGGGTTGGGCCGGTTCGGGGCTGTCTTTATAACGCATCATCATCTCAACCTCGGCACCGAGCGCTTTGCGGTAAAACTCGATGGCCTGCTCGCAACTGCCATTAAAGAAGAGATAAGGTTGAATTATTTGATTGTTATTAGGTGTATTCATTTTGAGTCCGTGATTGTGACGTTTTGATCCAGTTGTGTCATGACGTTTAGTTTCAAGTAAGCGAAGAACTTGTCGTCTGCCGTGTCGCGGATGTCAATCTGGCCCTTGTCAATTTTTTCACGCCATTTTCTGTGGGTTCGAAGCCCCCTGGCGGCGCTTTTAGGTGGACAAAAGGCCAAGGAACCTTTCACCCTCTGACCTTCAGCACAACAACATCGCATGAACATCCAGGAGCTTCGAGGGCAAGTCCGAGCTGGTAAGATTGATACAGTTATTGTCGCTTTTCCCGATCCTTTGGGTCGGTTGGTAGGCAAACGATTCACGGCTGAGTCTTTTCTGGATTCAGTGCTGAAACATGGGACGCACGGCTGCAATTATCTTCTGACCGTGAATATGGAAATGGATCCGTTGGACGGATTCAAGGTGGCAAGCTGGGACGCTGGATTTGGGGATTTCGCGTTCCGTCCTGATATTGACACACTGCGAGTATTGCCCTGGCAAACCGGTGCCGCGTTTGTGATTTGTGATTACGTTAGAGAAGAGGGCACTTTGGTCAGCGAGGCGCCTCGCTCGGTGTTACGGAGGCAGCTCGAGCGCCTCAAAAAAGGGGGCTTCACCTGTTTCTGCGCCAGCGAATTGGAGTTTTACTTATTCAATCAAACTTATCACGCCGCCTTTGAGTCTGGATATCGTCATTTGCAGCCTTCGAGCGATTACCGAATCGATTACCACGTCATGCAACCCACCCGCGACGAACCTTTGATGCGGATGATCCGCAACAGCATGGTGGCTGCCCGCGTGCCAATCGAGAGCAGTAAAGGCGAATGGAGCCGTGGCCAGCACGAAATCAATTTCATCTACACTGAGCCGCTGCCGATGGCGGATATGCACGTGCTCTTCAAACAAGGCATCAAGGAAATTGCTGACCAGAATGGCAAAGCCATTTCTTTCATGGCCAAATATGCGGCGTCCGAAGCGGGAAATTCCTGTCACGTTCATATGAGCCTGTGGAGGGGTGGACGGAATCTTTTTTGGGAAGCGCCAGTGAAATCTCAGTCCAAGTCGAAGCCACAGCGAGCGCATCGTGGTGGGTCGAAACTGTATCGGCAATTTCTTGGCGGTTTGATTAAGTACTCACCTGAGCTCTGCCTCTTTTTTGGGCCAACGATCAATAGCTATAAACGTTACCAGGCTGGAAGTTGGGCTCCTACCCGCATGGCCTGGGCCATGGACAACCGCACCGTGGGATTCCGTGTGGTGGGTGAAGAGAATTCGTTTCGCATCGAAAACCGTATGCCGGGCGCCGATGCGAATCCGTACCTGGCATTTGCCGCGATGCTGGCTGCGGGGATGGCCGGCATAAAAGAAAAGCTCGATTGCGGCGAAGAATATTCCGGCAACGCGTATATCGATACTTCTCTGGCCCGATTGCCTGGCAGCCTGTCGGAAGCCGCCGATCTTTTCGAGCGCTCCGACCTTGCGCGCGCGGCCTTTGGGGGTGAGGTCGTTGATTTTTACGTTCATCACGCGCGCCTGGAAATCGATGCATTCAACAATGCTGTGACAGACTGGGAAAAAATTCGTTATTTTGAACGAATATGATTTGGTTCAATCTCAGTGAACAACTCATGGCGCTCACGAAAGTAAGGCTGGCTGTCATCACAAGAATTCTGACTCTCCCCTGTTGGTTGGTTTTTTTCGTTTCCATATCCGCACAGCCCTATAATCCAAGCGCGACAGTTGGAAGGTTTCCAGACGGACAAATCATTACCCCGGTTAATCAAATATTAACGCCAGCAGGAATTCAGCTCGAACTGCCTGGTTTGCGACCTCAAGCGCTGGCTTTGAGACCGGATGGAAAAATCCTGGTCACCTCCGGGAAGAGGGCCGAGCTTCTGGTAATAGCGCCGGACAAAAATGTCATCCTGCAGAGAGTGCCGTTGCCGGCTGAACCCGCAGCTCAAGCCCCTGCGGAGCCGGTCACACCGCATATCCTGCAGCCTGACAAATCTGGCCAGCTAAGTTTCACCGGGCTAATATTTTCACCAGATGGCACAAGGATATACCTGGCGAACGTGGATGGAAGCATCAAGGTTTTTGCGACGGAAAAAGATGGCACAGTCACCGGCTTGCGTTCATTTAAGCTGCCGCCCGCCAATGCGCCAGATCGCAAAGCAGAGATCCCGGCCGGCCTGAGCATCTCACACGACGGAAAACGACTTTACGTGGTCTTAAATTTGTCAAATCGCCTTGGAGAACTGGATTCAGAAACTGGCGAGGTGCTGCGCTTGTGGAATGTCGGAGTCGCTCCCTTCGATGTCGTAATAGCCGGAAGGAAAGCATATGTGAGCAACTGGGGCGGGCGCCGGCCTGGGGCAGGGGACCTCACCGGACCGGCTGGTCGTGGGACGAGGGTCAGGGTGGATCCGGTCAGGCACATCGCAATTGAAGGCTCAGTTTCTGTGATTGATTTGGGCGATTCCAAGCATTCCTCGGTCCGGTCTGGTGACCAGGCTGCCCAGGATGCCAAACTCGAAATACAGGTGGGCCTGCATGCCTCTGCCCTCGCAGTTTCACCCAAAGGCCGATACATAGTCGTTGCGAATGCTGGCAGCGATACCTTAAGCGTCATCGATTCTAAAAACGACCGTGTCGTAGAAACCATATGGACCCGCCAAAACCCTGGTGACTTGTTCGGCGCAAGCCCAAACGCGCTGTGCTTCAACGCTTCCGGGGACCAGTTGTTCGTCTGTAACGGCACGCAAAATGCCGTTGCTGTCATTGAGTTCGCACCTGGAAAATCAAAACTGAAGGGCCTGGTACCCGTTGGATGGTATCCGGGCGCGATCATACATGATGTGAGACGCAGGGAGTTATGCGTGGCCAATATAAAAGGTATCAGTCCTGGTGAGATGCGCACAAATCAGCTTGCAAAGTTCAATTCACATCAATTTCACGGTTCTCTTTCATTCTTTACCGAGCCTTCCGCCTCGCAGCTGGCGGCATGGACAAAGCGAGCGTTGGCTAATATGCGTTACCCGCTGCTGGCTCAAGCCAGATTGCCAGCGCGTCGTGACCAGCCGTCGCGCCCAGTGCCAGAGCGGGTCGGGGAGCCGAGTGTATTCAAACATGTGGTCTACATTATCAAAGAGAATCGCACTTATGACCAGGTGCTGGGCGACATCCGCGAAGGTAACGGCGATCCTTCGCTATGCATCTTTGGCGAACACATTACACCCAACCAGCACAAACTCGCTCGGGAGTTCGTGCTGCTTGATAATACTTATTGTTCCGGAGCGATTAGTTCGGATGGGCACCAATGGGCTACGACCGCCATTGCGACTGATTATCTGGAAAGATCTTTCGCGGGTTTTCCGCGCAGTTACCCCGATGGAATGGAGGACTCTGATACTGACGCGCTGGCTTATTCGCCGGCCGGTTTTATTTGGGACAACGTCATTGCCCACGGTAAAACCCTTCGTGATTATGGTGAATTCGCGATCACACGCAAATCGTGGAAGGACAAAACGCGCAAAGGAGAACCTCGCTTTCGGGACCATTATCAGGAGTTCCTCAAGGGAACCGATACCATTCGTTTGTATAGCGAACCGGCAGTGGAATCGCTGCGGCCTCATCTGAATTCAAAAACGGTAGGTTGGGACATGGCAGTGCCTGACGTGTTTCGAGCCGCCCAATTTATCAAGGAACTCAAACAGTTTGAGATAAACAAAGTATTTCCGAATCTTGTGATTATCTGCCTGCCGAACGATCACACGAGCGGAACAGCGGCTGGCGCGCCTACGCCAGCAGCACAGGTGGCGGACAACGACCTGGCGTTCGGACGGATTGTGGAGGCTATTAGCCATAGCCGGTTTTGGCCGCAGACTTGTATCCTGGCGATCGAAGATGATCCTCAAGACGGCTGGGATCACGTCAGTGGTTATCGCACCACGGCTTATGTGGCCAGTCCTTACACCAGGCGTGGCCAGGTGATCAGCACGCAATATAATCAGACCAGTTTGTTGCGCACGATTGAACTCATTCTCGGATTGCCTCCCATGAATCAAATGGACGCCACGGCAACTCCGATGTTTGATTGTTTCACGGAAACGCCTGATTTCGCGCCATTCGTTCCAGTGAAAAACAATGTGGCTCTGGATGAAATGAATCCGGAGCCAAAAAAAGTTGCTGACCCGCTGTTGCGCAAACATGCTTATGCCTCAGCGCGGTTGCCGCTGCGACAAGCTGACAAATGCCCTGAAGATTTGCTGAACCGGATCTTATGGCACGCCATGAAGGGCTCGCAAACTCCTTATCCTTCCTGGGCAGTCCGGAACGCAGAGGATGATTAGACCGGCTTTTCGCAGTTGCTCGTTCTAATGCGTTTCCATTTTCTTCGTGAAGTTTCTCCGTTTCGTGGCAATTTGGTGGTTCAATGTTGACTTTGTCCGGGATCACAAAAGCGTATGGCGAACGAATATTGTTTGCCGATGCCACTCTCCAGGTTAATCGAGAGGACCGTATTGGATTGGTCGGTCCAAATGGCGCTGGGAAAACGACTCTCTTTTCAATTGTACTGGGCGAGGAGAAGCCTGATGAAGGCAAGATCATGCTCGAGCGCGGCGTGAGCTTTGGGTACTTGCCCCAGGAAAATGCACCGGTTGGCGATGAGACAGTGATCGAATTGGCCACTGCTATTGTGCCGGAATTTACTAAATTGCGTCGTATTCTGAAAGCCTGGGAGGCTGATCATCCCGCAGAAGCGCTTCATCCGGAAGACATTCACGATGATGTGCACGATCGGTTTAACGAGTTGGGTGGTTACCGGCTGGAAGCCAAGGCCAGACAAATTCTGGATGGTCTGGGTTTTCGCCAGCGTGATTTCGACCGTCAGGCGCGCGAAATGAGCGGAGGCTGGGTCATGCGGGCGCATCTTGCCCGCTTATTGGCTCAAGAACCCGACCTGTTGCTGCTCGACGAGCCAACCAACCATCTCGACCTCGAAGCACTGCTCTGGTTTCAGAATTATCTACAGAACTATCCAGGCGCAATTCTGGTGATCTCACACGACCGAGAATTCTTGAATCAGCTTGTAGGCAGCATTGTGGAAATCCGGTCCAGCAAACTGATGCGCTTTCGGGGAAACTATGATGACTACCTCGAACAACGTGAAGCTCATGCAGAGCAACTGATGGCGGCTTACAAACATCAGGAACGTGAGATCGGACGCCTGATGGATTTCGTCAACCGATTCCGCGCCAAAAATACCAAAGCCAGTCAAGCTCAGAGTAAGTTGAAACAAATCGGCCGGATGGAAAAAGTGGAAGCACCGGTGGATGATCAGAAAAAAATCGATTTTGAATTCCCCCAACCCCAACGCAGCGGCCAGCGGGTCATCAAACTCGAAGCGATTCACCACGCCTACGGAGAGAACATTGTTTATCGAGGAATGGATTTTCAAGCCGAACGAGACCAAAGGATTGTCCTGGTTGGCCCCAATGGCGCGGGCAAATCAACTCTGTTGAAAATACTGGCGGGTGTTGTCATTCCCCAATCGGGCACTCGCACGCTGGGTCACAACGTAAAGGCAGGTTATTACTCCCAATATCGGGTGGATATGCTCAACCCGGAGCGTACCGTGCTCGATGAAGCGTTCGACACGCCGCAACGAATCACCGAGCAATTCGTGCGCACTTTGCTGGGTTGTTTTCTTTTCCGCGGAGATGATGTTTTTAAACAAGTAAGCGTGCTGAGCGGAGGAGAGAAGAGCAGGTTGGCGTTAGTCAAACTGCTGCTGGATCCGCCCAATCTTCTCCTGATGGACGAGCCGACAACTCACCTTGATATGTCCAGCATCGATGCGCTGGCCTATGCGCTTGATCAGTTCAAGGGAACGCTGGTTTTCATCAGTCACGATGTTTATTTCATCCGCGCCCTGGCGAACCATGTGGTTCATGTGAATGCAGGCCAGCTCACGCATTATCCCGGCGGTTACCAGTATTATCTTGATAAGACCAAAGCGCTTTCGGCGCGTGCTGCCCTCACTGCCACAGGGGCCAACGACTTCGCGCGCGCGGGTAAACACGACAGAAACAACAATCACAAGCTGGATAAGGCAAACTCTGGTTCGAGAAAAGAGCAGAAGCGCATGGAAGCTGTGCATCGCCAGGCGCGTTCGGGTGAACGCAAGGCTCAACAAGAACGTGTCCACCGTTTGGAACAGGAAATTCAAAAACTGGAATCTCACCAGGCAGAACTGGTTTCAGAATTGGAGAAACCGGAGACTTACGACAAACCGGGCCGAGCGAACCAAATCAATAGAGAGCTGCTGGAAGTACAACAAAAACTGGCCCAGTTAACTCCCGACTGGGAAAAACAAGCGACACGCCTGGCGACAATGGAGTAAGCAAATTCTGCTCGGTATCTATTAGATGGAAAGAACTATGAAGAACAAGAAAACGCATTGGCGGGTTGTGGCGTTGCTGGCATTCATAACGTTGCTCTTGGGGGTGTTTGTTCTTCAGGCTCGGGCTAAGCCCAAGGCAAGAGCCTGGCGTATCACGAAGGTGAACAACATTCCGCGCCTATCAATGACCCTAACCAGCACAAATGCACTCACAGGGCGACTACCATCCTCAGCACCGAGCAGGTGAAAGCCATGTGACGCATTTTCTTTTAAGTTGGCGGTCTACTCCTGGACGCAATATTACGTCCAATAAAGGGCCTACTACTTCTTAAACCGTATGGAGATCGCTGGCAGCACATGTGCCGTTTGCGGTGAACATGTCGTTCTCGCACGTGAAGGCAAGTACTGCCCGAGTTGCAGGCTTGTGGTACATGCAGCTTGCGACGATCTAAATAAATGTTCGCGTTGCGGCAAAGTTTTTGAAATTCACGAGCCACCAATTGTAGATATTCGGCGCGACGCATTTGTTCCGCGCAGCTTGCGTCCGAGCAGCAACGCCAGTCCATCTGCAATGGTTGTTTTAGCCGCGATGGTTCTCTTATTTGCATTCGCGTTTCTTGTGCTTCTGTTCCACCACTGATGTCCCGTTACACAGGGGGGCCTCCCCATTTGACGCCTAGAAACTTTCATTGCGCTAGAAGACTGTGTCAAAACGGCCTTGGCGCGATTTAAGTTGCTAAATCCAACAAGCGAACGACTGTCACAGGCAGTGAGCATCTTCAGGATCCAGACCAAACCATCGCCTTTGTCTGACCGCTTGTGCGGCACAGGCCTCCTCCTTGTGCTCATTTTCAAACTCTAAAACCCCCTACGTCCCAAATTGGTTGCCAGAACTTGGTTACCTGCTGGTTCTTGCAGGTCTTTTTGTCATTCTCTGGGAACAGCTCAAAGCACGAAAAGTAGGGCACAACAAGGAAACGAAGGACGCGAAGTGAGCATAAGGAAAGCACTGTGAGATCCGGGCTTGCGCAGAAAGCTACTTTGATAGCGCAGTGATGGATGCGAACGGCGCCAGCAGCAACTTTACTAAGGCTGAACATTTTTCATTCGTTTCGCAGTTAGTTACTCCGAAGAGTTCAGAACTCAGACTCGTATAACAGGCCTTATGTTATCGGGCCGCTCTTTTGGAGCACAACCAGGTGTAGACGAAAATCCACAAAATCCACTTCCTCGAATTGTTCGAGACTGGGCCAACCGCCGGCTGGCGGTTAGCCTAATCACTTACCGCTTCTCCGGTACAAAAACATGGGCGCAAGGTGGATTTACAGACATGCCGCAGGAGCCGAGTTCAAGTCCGAGCGCGCCTGTCGAGAACCCGTCACAGGATATTATAGGAATGATTAGTTCCGCGGTGGTTCTGAACTTCAAAAACAATCGCTGCCGGGTTGGGAGTGAGGATGATAGCTATGACAACGCAAGCAGATCACCTGGGATGCACATAAAGGATGATGATTACCGCCGCGGTCCAAACACCAAGGGTCTGGCTGTTCACAGTGGCAATTACCGGTTGGATCCTGACGGCACCAAGAGCAGGCAATCCTCTGACGTCAAAGTCGTTCCTCTGCCTTGACCGCTACGCATTGAACGAAATTTGATTGAGGTCGTGCCCTCTTCTTTTGAAAACGGAACCATCGCGGAACGCAAACAGCCCACCATTGTCCAACCGATCGGAATATCTCGGATTTTCCCTTCTCACGTTTGGCTTGCCGCGGCACACATTTTCCTGCGCATTCTCTATTGACACATGATGCTTCCTGCTAAAGCTTTGCTGGCAAAGGACCCTCATGCTATCGGAACTTCGCAATAGCTGGCCTATTTTACTCCTGGCACTTATTACGTCACCATCACTTCAATCGGCTGAAGGGCCATTCATCGAGGTTACGGCCGAGGTGCAGGCAGACGTTTGGGATGATTATTTTTTTAGAGACCCTCCCGGGACCCTGCCTATTGGCAGGCCCAAAAGCATCTTCCATGAATCCTCGGTAGCGCGATGCGTATTTGGGCGAGAAACTTGGATGATCCAGAGTGCTGGACGCGACTGGGAACTGACCTACTGGTTCACCGGCACGAATATTCTTGAACAGTTAGAATTGGAGAAAGGTTCTCTTCCTGCGGGATCTGAAAAGCCAAGAAGTTTTGATTCCTTAGATGGCAACCCTGGCCGTCCGGTGCGAGTGGTTGACGTATTTGGCTTCAATTTGCCCTCAAAGTTTTTTTTGCTGGCGTTCTGCTCCGCCCCCACTCTCCGCCGGAACCCTCACACCACTTATCCGCCCAGCGATTTCTGGAAACGATACAGCATTGGAACCGAGTGGTTGGAAAAAGCAGATTTATTCAAGGATAGCCTGGGATTACCGAACAACCTTAAACTCTCTCTAGCTAACAATCAGTTAATCTTTCGTTATCAAGTTCATGAATCAACCAATATGCTTGGTTGGAATGTGCCGCTGGAATTTTACGGTGTGCAGTACGTATCCAGCCAAACCAATGTGTGGCAAACGTATTTGACTTACAAAGGGAGAGTCACATCCATAGGCCCCGCCAAGGAACCGCGAATTCCGACGGACGTTGTGAAGGTTGCTAAGGAATGACTCATGCGTCGGTATGTCGTTAAATATGTCAGATAACAATGACTCCAAAAAGGACTGAAAGGATCGAACTTATGAGGCACTGCAGCACATTTCAGAGGGGAATGCTCACCATATATTTGTTGCTGTCATTCGGGTATGCGGCGTCTGCAGAACGGTTTGCAGAGGTAAAGGCCGAAATCGAGCTCGAACCATGGTCTTTCTGGCTCAAGAACGAAGCTGCTCACCACAACAGTGAATCCCCAACAAGTATATTCGGAAAGCGCATAATGGCGCGATTCCTGGTTGGCACGAACAGCTGGATGATGGAAGGCGATGATTTCTCCCGCAACGCATGTCGCCTGGTGGTTTACTGGAAGCAGGATTATCCAGCGAACGCTTTTCACCGCTCAAGCTACCACCTTGCCGAGCATTACGAATTTTCCGGTCCTTGCAAGTCCTCCTGTGGGCACCGAAGATCTCCGAGTGCTGGAAGATTCCGCTGATGGCAATCCAGGGCGCCCAGTGCGCGTCGCCGATCTTTTGCACTTGCGAGAAAAGATCGGCTGGTTCGGATTTTGTTCCGGCCCAGCTTTGAAGACGCCTGGCCGCAGAATTTTTCCTCCCGACGATATGTGGAAGCAACGCTGCAACTGCACTGGTGATTTTACTGACAAGACCGTCCTCTTCAACGACGCCCTGGGTCTCCCGAAGAGCATGGAGATCTTTACCAACAAGGGAAATTTAATTTATCGCTATCAAGTTCGACAATCCACGAACGTGCTCGGATGGAATCTTCCTTTAGAGTTTTACATGGTCCAATACGGCCCGGGTCGGGTGCAGCCGCCAGGCTCGGAACAAACAAATTCATGGGAGGTGAACTTGACTGCCAAGGGCAAAGTTATCAGCGTCAGCTTGAGAGAACAGCCCTCGATCAGAGAGGAGGCCGGAACCCACTGAATCACCACGTGCAAGAGGTCGAAAAAAGAAAATGAGGCCCCTGAAGCGTGTGTCTGCCACGCCGCTGCGGGTCACCGATCCGGAAGTGTCCGGGGGGTAATCAAGGAGCTCTGTGATATTGCGGTTCGAGGCTCTAAAGACCGAAAGCGTGTGCATCTATAGCACGCACGCATCCTTTATCTTAGCCAGCGCCCTCATGCCTTGCTGCCTGGTTATAGATCGCTTATCTCTGCTCAGGCCGAACAGACGTCCTTGCGATCGGAGCAGGTAGTTGAATAGCGAAGTGAAACTACCTGCACCGATTATCTAGGGGCTAGCGGCTGCTTAGTGCTCGGATTTGGGGTTAAGCGCTCCGGAGTCGGGCGGAATGGACCTAAAGAAGGAAAATCGGGTGTCGGGCGCAGACGAATCGTATTGGCATCAACCGAGACAAGTGCAAGGTTGTTCAGCGAAAAAGTGGTTTGGATCGCGTAAAGTAATTCGCTCTTCGTTAGCGGCGCTACGATATGAAACGTTACAGGGAGCCATTCCAAGCTGCTCGGCACGCCCTCTGCCTTTTTGTCGATAAGGTCGGCATAAAGCTCAAGCAATTGCTGAAGCGAACGCTTCCGTGGTTCTGGATGATGGATGTACTTGTAAAATGCCTTTCGCACTCGATCAAAATCCCGGTCCCATTTTGTGCCAGGCCCTTGTTCCGCTAAGCTTCCCATCGACGGCAATTTCTTTGGATCGAACAAGTTCTCTCGTTTATCGCGCTTTGGCGCGTGTGTGTTTGCGCGTTCGCGTTGAAAACTGGGGACCACCTGCAGAAAGTTCTCCCCGTCTTCCACTATCGCAAGGTTATTCAGAGTCAAAACTGTTGCCAGCGCATACGCGGTCTCCTCCCGAGTCAGCGCGCAGGTAGTCCTTAAACGCACGATCCCGCCCGGCAGCACTGCTGGGCGTAGTACTGTTCGTTGAGCCAGTTCAGCATAGACACGCAACACATCATCGGACATAACCGCTGGAAAATTGATATATCCTCGGTGCATCACTTCCCCATGCTTGGACGCTGCAAGTTCGATCCCCCGGAGCGGCGGCCCGCTCTGAGTCTTCTGCTGATCTTCGCGCATGAGTCTGACGAAGTGCGGGCCGTCACTTATCACGTGGATCCCTGCCTTCGAAAATTCTTGTTCAATGACAGTAGTGGCGCTCTTGGTTTCGGATGGTAGTTCGGAGAAGTTGGACAGCGCCGGAACCGGCAGTCCTGGCGCCATCAGGACTGTTTTGCCAGTCAGTTCAGCATAAACATTGATGATGTCCCCGATGGGAGCGGTAGTCCGGGTGTCCGGGTCAGTCCGTAAGGCTGATGCGGGATTCTCTTTTGAGACAATGTTCGTTCCACCCGGTGCGGCCTTGGCTAAAAATGATGTGAACAACGACATTAGTATTAAGGGCAGTGCTCCCCTCATATCCTTTGATATTGCTCGCATAAGGCGTACACTAGACTGCCGCTGCAAAACCGCAGTAAAGAAAAGGAACTCATGATGCTCACCAATCCTACAATAGTTACTCTCAACCCAGCTGTTAAATACCAACCCTTTCAGGGCTTTCGAATTGTTTTGTGGACTGACTCGACAGTGAGCGTATCGTCGTTGGTTTTTCTGATGGTAAGCCCCTGGTAACCAAGCGTAGTTTGGATAGCGTAGAGCAACTCTGTTTTAGTCACGGGAACAGTGATTCTCAAAAACCCAGCTGGCTGTTTCCCATATGCGAGCTCAGGAGTGTATTTCAAACCAGACAGGGTGGCGTAATATTTAGCTAAGTCATCTACCGTTGAACCAGGTGAGTGCTGTTGGAATGGGAAGCGAGGCCCTGAATGCAATCCAGGAGGAGGAGCAATTGCGGTACCTCTTCTGGCTTTATGCAATAGCCATTCCGCTCCGGTTGAGGCGCATTGAGCTTAAGTTGATTCAATTGGAACACGGGCACGACCTGCACAAACTTTTCCCCATCATCCACAGCCGCGATTCCATTGAGCGCCATGACAACATTCAATGCGTATGAAATTTCCTCAGTAGTAAGCGGGGTCTGCGCTCTTAAGGAAATACTCCCAGGCAGAGCAAGCGGCTTCAAGATGTTGCGCCTTCGATACTCTGCATAAAGTTTCAAAGCGTTGTGTATTTCCACATTGGCAAGATTGATCGCGCCTTTTGGGAGCAGCTCTTTTGTCGTACTCAGTTTTTGAGGCGAATGAATGGCTGGTATACTAGAAAGATATTGTCCGGCAGGATAATCTTCCCACCCGTTGGGCATCACCCGAAGAAATTTGTCGCCATCCTCCACAACCTTAAAATCGATTTTTCTTAAGGCTGCCTCTATAATAGCGACCGCCCGATTGGTGTCAGCTAGTGCCTGCGACAGCACTTCATCTGGAAAACGTGGAATATCCGACGGTCTTAGAATTGTCCTGTTCCTCAGTTCCCCATAAAACGTGAGCGCATTTTCACCCCATGCTGCTTGAGCCGACAATAGAACAGAGCTGCCCAATAAAATGAAAAGAATGAACACAGCCCTCATGCGGTGTTAATTTGTTTACTCTTGATCCGTAAGGGTAAGAGACTTGGCTTATCTGTCAATTCCAGCAGATGTCAATTGATGTCAATTGTTTCCCAATACGCTTCGCGGACTGTGCTCCCACGTGAGTCTCTGCGTGAAAGTCTCTCAGATAAGACTGTCGCTATTTACCGCCATCATGCGATTTTCGCCCCGGCAATATGAAGTCGACTGAGGAGTTTGCGGTGCCAATCGTAACTTCTCTCTTCAGTCGCCCTTCCTTTGGGTGTGCCGCCTCCACAACATAACTGCCCGGTGGCAAACCTGACAGCTTGAACATCCATTAGCGTCGGTGAGTGCATAGAATGAATGTTCCAAAACGCAAACGTCGCCGTGCAATTTGCCCAAATCGTCGGTGGCATAAGCGAATAGCTCTGGCGGCCCAGACTTAATTATTTGTGCTGTGGGGAAATCTCCTCCCGGAGCTCCCAAAGCCAGATTAAGCCCCGTGCGCTCTCGAAATTGAAACTGGACGTTGTAGGGTATGCGATCTGCATTCGTTAGCGTGAAGGCCTCTCCACTGAATACAACGAGCACCCGCGGATCAAAACTCCCCTCACGGATAAGTAGGTTTGGAGACTCGCGTTTTCTCAATGCAATATGACCGATCGCGGCCCGCACCCCTAAACATGCAGGGTGAATCTCAATCAGTTCTTTGTCGTAGATACTCGATCGGCGGTCGGGTGAAACGGAAGATTAGTCCCAAGGCATTGTAGTATTCTCACTTTCTATTCTTGCACCACTTAATATCCTGGTTCAGTTTTCCCCTTAGCCCAACGCGCACGCCTGGCGAGCAGCAAAGCAATCAGAAACACAATCACAAAAGTAGCGAGAACTACCCCCATTTTCTTCAGCGTGGGTGCAGGCCTGTGTGTTGGAACCAGCTTTTTTCTCTCCGCGTAAACAGACATCGCTTGGACTTCCCCATCCGAAAGCCACTTCTCCGATTCATATACTAGATCCAATTTAGGCGCAGAAGGCGTCATGAATCTTTTGTCCCTTACTGAAGCTAATACATGAAGTTGTGGAGCAAAGTTGCTGATTGTGATCCGATTGTTTACCTCAGTGACATTAAGGATCTGCTGCTCGATAGCGGCTAAAACTATCATATCTTCCCCGTTCCCGGGTAGAGGGTAAGAAATGCGCAACGAAACCTGAGTCGGTAAACTCATACCGTTTATATTTGTAAAAGATTTTGAAATGAGATGAGCATTAGTGAAGCCCTTATTAAACGGCGCTGGAAGAGATTGTTTCTCGCCTGCTACAGTAATGGTTCCGCTGTGAAGAAATGCTACCTCCAAAGGCAGGTTCGGAAACATTTGTGCTCGTGTGTACTTAGCTCGTACTGTAGTTGTTCCCTTCTGGTAATAATTAATGTCATCATCCACGTTGTATGGTGGTTCCAGCGTTCCCGCTCTGTTTTGATCCAGATAACATTTCGAACAAAAGGCATACCACAGCAAGGGGATCAGAATGGAACTATCGGCTCGCGGAATTTTCGCTTTCTCAACAAATGCGAGAGCCTTGGAAAGTTCTTCAGTTCAGGGTTTTTCTGAAACGCTTCAAGATCACTCTGCTTGAAATACCCAACCGTGTAGTTGTTAGTCCCATCTGAGAATGTTTCGTAATCCAACCATCTTGCGTTCTTATATTGGACGGTGGAGCCAAGCTGACTCACCTGGATCACCCATTGACAGTCCTTGACTGTTACTCGGAATTTTGATCGGCGCTCTTCCTTGACCGTACCCGGGGGCTCCGGTGCAAATATCAACTGAGTTGCGTCCCCAGCCACCTCAAATTCCAACTGCTCAGCGGGAGCTTCGAAGTAAATCGCAAATAACAGAACAGTGAAAATCCTGCTGAGGTGAGTCGCAATCTCGCAAGTATATCGATGTCTCCTGTCTGGGCCGATTTCCCCATATCGGGTGCTCATGGCATTTCACCGATTCTCAACCGTGTCCTGAAGAAGTCAATGTTTGATCCACACACTCGAATTTTGGAAAGTATTCGCGACTGCACCGGCGTTCCTTCCGTTTGACATCGCATTCTGATCGAATCCTACCTCCTTATCGAAAGCTCCTTACGCGCTAGAACACGCACATTAGAATCGGGGCTGCACTTTGACATTGACACTTTTTTGCTCCGTGTTAGTTCTCCCAGGAGGTTCACCACAGCTAACAACACACATATTGAATCATGGAAAAATTGCTCGTTCTCACATTAGCTACCCTCCTTTCATCAGCTGCACTTAATTCAATTGCTGCAGACGCACCTGCGCCAGCCAAGACGGTTGCTTCCCGTATCTCTATTTTTTTCAAATCAAACGCTACGCTCAATCGATTGTTCACAAACGGAACATTATCGAATCTTGAAGCTGACATGTTGAAACCCTCCGGGTCATTGGTAAAACAGTACAGCTACCAGACCCCGGAAGGACGGCAAGGCACGATCACTCTTAACCTAAACGACGTTACGGCAGTGGATGTTGAAAGGTTTACGGCAGTGGATGTTAAATAGTTTAGCACCGCTACACCCGGCCATTAGCGTTCCGAACTAGAGATCACTGCACAGAACGCCCGGATTACCACCTATGAAAACGACCATCAAAGCAGTTAAACGCGGTATAAAGGCAGCATTTGCGGATCCCACGCCGCTAAAGTACCAAGCCGGTGGCAAGACCATCGCCTGTTCGCATTGTGGCGGCCAAAACTTTGTGCCGTACGACCTGAGCAAAATCGCTATGCAAGGCTTGCTGCGAGAGCACTACGGCTTGAAATGCTCCTCGTGCAGTCACGTCGAGTTCTTCGCCAAAAGCCCGATTGAGATTTAACAGCTGTCGAGCCCGATCTCTGCAGCCAATGGCCATTGTGCCCCTCTGCTTCAGGCGGGCGGGAGGAGATCTGATGCTGGCACTGTTAGACCGCATGAATCAAAAGCGCGTTTTTTTGGCAATCGCTTTCATGGCTGTGGCTCTGATCACCGGAGTTCTGTTGAAAGCCGCCGGTTCAGGTTCTACAAGACTGCTGACGGTATCGTTCCTGGGTTTTAGCAATGCGTTGCCGTTCCTTGCAGCGCCTGAGGAGATTCGCAGTCTGCAAGGCGTATTCGAAGTGACCAACCATACAGCGTGGAAGATGGGATATCTTATCCAGGCACATGGCTACGAGATTCGCGGCATGGGCTCTTCTTCGACACAAGCTGGAGGTGAATTGCCGGGCAATGGCACCGGCACCTTTATGGTTTCCACTGCTGTTGCCACCAATGGATGGAAATTTGAGGCGGTTGTCTCCATTTCAAAACCTCGGCCGGACTGGCAGCAGCGCGTCCGCGAAATTGCTAAAAAGTTTGGTGCTCATTCGGTTTTCATTGGGCCCGCCAGAACCTATCCGCCATTTACGAACAAATGGACGATACCGCAGTTGTAGCCACAAAAAATTAACACCGGGTCGACGCGCTCCGTAACAAACTCCTTTGAGCAAAAGCTAATTGATGTTTGCCTTGCAACACACTGAGTATAATTGGCTGAAGATTGTCCACATCGGCAACCGAGCGAATCCGCTTACAACGCGGCCCCACCCAGGAAGACAAGGGCTCACACTCCCAAGACCTCTAGCCCAAAGGCACAAATGGTCACAAATGGTGTTGAGTGATAGGGGGCTTTCAATTTATGCCGCCATCTCGGCGGGATGGATTTCACGCGTTAGCTTCTTCTTTCACAAACGAACCTTCCTGAAATCACACCGTGACAAGTCGGGCAGCCTCGAAAGCCGACCACATACTCCTACGTCCCGACAAACCAGCGCGGCGCGGAAATGCACAGCTTGCACCTTTTTTCAATTGACAGACGTACCAAACGGGCTTTCCTTCGCCCAAGCCTTTGAATATGTCCTAATCGGAGGACCCTTTAGAATTATGTGTAAATTTACCACATTTTGCTTGTTGTTCGCTTGGTTCTCATGTTGCAACGCCCAGACGGCTGGAGAAGTCAGCGCCATAATAGACGGACAACAGATTCAACTAACCTCCGAGGTTCAGCTGCGATTGATCGCGACCGCAGGCAGGCTTGTAACAGGTTGCAGCAAGACGGCGCTTCGGCCCAAAATTGAAAACGCCAGGAAGAAGTCTTATTTGCATTTTACCTTTGTCGAGCCACGCACTTTCAATATTCCGAATGAGAGGTCATTCTCGACGGCTGAGCGACAAGTCAATGAAATGGTCAAACAAATGGTCGTACCGCTGCCGCTCGCGTCCAGTGGAGCTTGGCTCGAATCCACCGCAAATCGCTGGAATTGTTCACAATTCGACTCCAACGTCACTTACGAGATAGAGCAAATTTTGAAGGTAGCTAATATACCCTCTCCTACGGGAAAGCCCTCCGACATAGTGATTCTCCATTTCGGGAAAGACATCCTGCTTTCCCAGACGGACGCCCAGAAGCTCAAGTCGGATGTAATCGAGATAATGAAAACGGCCAACTATAATTCCGAAAGCGGCTGGGGACCGACCTCCAGGCATGGGTCGCGCTCAGATGAAGATGTATCAGAAATAACACATCATTATCGGAAACTTGTTTCCAGAGGCAACTACGTGCTGGTCGTGTGGGCGCAGCCACAGAAAGTGCAGGCGCTTCGCGGAGAGCTAATAACCCGTGAAACCATTATCGAGCTAGAAAAGCCCGGCGCCTGGATGTGTAACTTGGATGAGGAGGCCCGACTAATCCGCCTTGGCAAGTTTGATGGGGCAATGCGCGTTCGCCTGGATCAATTTGCTAGGCAAATCGCAGCCCAATCGCCGTAGCTGGATCGTCCTTTTAAAGGGGGCAGAGTCGCGCCGGGTCAGTAAGGGTCGGAACAACCGAAAAACGTCGAGAGGTCAGAACGACTTTTCTTAACATTCTTAGCCGCACCCTAGTGTTGTCTTGGTTGAAGGATCGCCACTCCAGAATGCTCCGCAACTTGGTTCCAAGTCTGCGTCGTTAGGGCAACTACACAACAGCCTTACGCTGTTGGGTTGTCACGCTCACTGCTCGACTGCTCCTCTGCGCCCCAACGCAAGCCGGCAGCGCCCGCGCCGACTTCCTCATTCTCCTTTCGATTCACTGCTATGTTGCGATCGGCCACAAGTCTAACACGTCGTTTAATTCTGCCGAAGCTTTTGTAAACCTCGCAATAAACCCGTTGTCAGGGACCATCGATTGGTGGTTCCTGCCTCGGTAAATTGTTCCGGCAGCGCGAGGCCTCGGCGAATCTCGCTTCTCAGCTTGACCCGGGTCAAAGCATAGTTTGGGTTATTTTTGCTCCTCCATTGACTTCAATTATAATCGGTAGTTTGATTTGTCGCTCATCGTTTGCTTTGGATGTGCCTTTCATAAATTCATGCAAAGTGCTGTTGGCTGACTTGGAAGTTCAAAGGGCACAGTCTCGCGGCTATTGCCTTGAGCGGGAGGGTTGTCTCCCGACGCAGACGTGCTGCTGTGGCCAGCTTTGACGGATAGTGGCGGGACGTTTTTGGTGTTTATTCAGCTGCCGCTCCTGCCGCAGGTGAGTGCGATGATTCGGCCGTATAGGAGGTGGGTCGTTTAGTATACTCCTGTTGCCTCATGGGAAAATGTTACCGGGTGACGGCTAAATTGAGGGGGTCGTTGCCTCAAGATAAATGTTACCGGGTGTTTGTTAATTCATTTAATTAATTTGGAAAGGAGAAGGTCCCTGGAAACCACAGGACCTCCTCCCCTTCCGTTATCTAGGTCATCCAGATCTTCCGCCTCCAGGCGGCCGATTCAAGCCTTTAGTTAACCTCCAGCGCCTTTGTGAGAATCGGACGCAAGCGCTTCTCCAGTTGATCGTGCAGCTCGAAAGGATCCAGACTTTCATACTGGTCTCGCAGTTCCCGTTTTCTCTTGCTGCTGAGCACGTCCATTTTAAGCAAACGCTGGTATGCCGTTTGTGGCTTGTCATGTTTGCGGCGCCACCGTGAGCCCACGCGCTGCTTCTCAATGAGCTTCATCGAAGGCAGAAAGAAGTTGTGCAACGGCCCCCAGATGTTCTGATAAACTTCGTTGATCGGCTCAACCAGTTGATGATCTTCCAGGCGGCCGTAACCTAAAAGCTGCCGCGGCCACATCCAGTTCTTCTGCTCGACATGCGCGTTGTCATCGCTGTGATAGGGCCGGGAGCGCGTCACACGGATCGGTGCGGAGCGTTCCTGCAGGTAACGGATCAGATGCCAATTGAGCCACTCGCTGCCATTGTCAAAGTCCATTCCCAATAGGGCAAAGGGCAGGCTCTCCTCTACCTGCCGGGTTTGCTCTAAAACGCCTGCGGCGCCTTTATTCCAAACGGCCCTCCCGTTGGTCCAGGTGCTGGCAATATCCGTATAGGTCAGGCTCCAAACGAAGCTGCCTGCCAAGCTGCTGCCACAATGGGCAACACTGTCGGCTTCCAGAAAACCCGCCCGTTTCTCATCCCAGACCTCTCCCTGGATTGGGATCTGTTGACGTAACAAACTGCCTGGTTTGGTGCCACTGAGCCCTCGCAAATGCTTGGAACGCACCGGTGCCAATAAGCGGTCCAGTGTCGCGGCGCTGACCTGACCGGTGAGCTTGCGTTGGCTCGGCAAGAGCTTTCCATGCCGCCGTTGATAATGCGGTAACCACAATGGCAGCATGTGCGCCAACCGTTTACCGCAGGGCTGCTCTCCGGCCGCCCAGATCCGCTCCACCAACTCGCCTATCCCCTCGTACTGCCGCTGCGGCCCAGGAGGGGATCTGCGAGGCACAGCCGCCCCGTTAAGGAGGCGAATCCCGTGCTTGCGGTGATAGCCATACTGCTCGCACAACTCGTCCAAAATCCGGCTCCTGCCTTTTGGACCACGCCCTTCATAGCGCTTTCTCAACCGCTCCAACTGCTCTTGTCGACTTAGAGTTTTCATCTTCATTGCCTCCGATTTCGGGTAACATTTTCCCGTGAGGCAACGATATAGTTTCCACCCCTCCTAAAACCGCTCTCGGGTAACATTTAATTTGAGGCAACTCGTACTCCAGGGCGCGGGTTTAGACTTTCTTGCCAAGCAAGAGTCTTGCTCTATGATGCCTGCATGAGTGAACGGTGCCTGCGAGCACTCTGCCAAAAGAGGTGGCCGGCAATTCTTACTTTGGTTTATCTGATGGCGGCCCTGCCCTCTGAAGCGGCACCTGAACAACCCCTGGAGCTTTATGCACGCTTGATGGGGAAAACTGTTCTGAGGCCTTGGAGTCTCCCATTTACTCTCAGTTCAAATTTTCAATCAGATAAAACAGACGCGATTTCGGTAATCGAAAGTGAATTCGTGAAACAGGGCATTGCCGTTATCCAAGATGGTCCTCACTTCGTTGTGTTGTTTCAGAAGAATCAGCGAACTTCTGTGACGAATAGCCTTTATTTTCGGGGAGCAGATCTGGCAGCGAATCAATCCGGTGGGACCGTGCCGGCTGGGGCAATAATTCTCATAAATGTGGATGCGGCGACCACCGTTTCTCTCTATGGCAAAATCAAACACCGGACAATACTGCGTCCGATTTCGATCCCCGGGCTAATCAATTTTAAGAACACGTGCATACTTTCTGAAGAAGAAGCGGCGTATGGGATAGCGACGGCTCTCGCGCTAAATGGCGTTGGCCTAGTAGATGACGGCGATAAATTTGTTCAGGCTGTTCCCATGAGCCAGCGGGCACTGATAACTCCACGCGCACCTAAGGCCGATGTTCACGCAGAGTTGCTGAAGCCCTCGTCATTGCCTTCCACAGGCAGCGATGGTTGGCCTAAGAGAGTATCGAGGTTGGAGCGAGAATTAGAAAAATTGCGAAAAGAATTGTACGACTTCATTAATTATAAAGGTCCGCCCGACCGTTCGCCTCAACGATTACTCAATTTCTACGCCAGAATTGTCGGCAAGTCTGCCGAGACATCAACGAACTTCGATGGGATGCCAATCGTTTTTTACGTTAACAATGCTCTGACGAAAAGTGAACTGGCTTATGCGATCAAGACCACCTTTGAGCTGAACTCCTTGAAGATCGTCCCCGTCGATAATGAACGGATCCGACTAGAACGCAGTGTCGATACACCGGTGACCCGAGTCAGCCCATAGTTTGGGTTGACCCGGGTCACGACCGATTTTTCTTAGGCGGCGGCTATCTCATGGGAAAAGCGCCTGCTGGACTTCACAGCCCAAAGCCCAACCCATACGGCGGCGAAGGGAACTATGGTGACAACGTTCTTGAGCGTTGTGGCGTAGAGGGAAAGGGCGCTGAGATTCCAGCGGGTTTGGAGTAGTTTCCAGACGATTTGGAAAGCAACGTTTTGCCTGTGCCGGTGGCCACTGAAACCTTGAAGATGTTCAATGAAATCAACAGTTGTAACGATGTTACGGCCTCAGCCCGCCACGCCGTGATTCCGTTTGACATTTCCATAAACCAGCCGTTCATTGAGCTTCAAAGGAAATTCACGAATTTACATAAAACACCATCTCTCATGAAAGCAACGACGTCTTACAACACCTCAGCCCGTCGTAAAGAACTAATCGGATCTTTTACAAATCTCCTGGCTTTATGTTTTTTTGCCTGCTGTTCCCATGCTGCGGAACAACGATACGTGAAGATCCAAACGGAGTTTGAGCATATCGACCACTTCGGAAGAGATGCAAATAAGAACCGCATCGAAAAACATTGGAAATTTTCCGCAACAACGGTAGTCGGCAGAAATGAATGGCGAATTGATAACAACTTTGCAAAAAACGCCGATATTACCTGGTTTTACGACGGAACCGATATGTACTATGCTTTTCACCTTACGGGCCCTGCGTCAACGAATCTGAAAGAGCAACACCCTTACATTTTGCCATCGGAAGCTTCAAACGTGCCTGACGAGGTTTCGGCAAAAGCTTCACCTGATGGCCTTCCCCTAGGGAACGCCGGCGTTAACCTTCCGTGGCTGGCATTCTGCTCCGGTAATTATCTGAGGCATGACGGGCGAATCATTCCCCTCCCAATTGGATTTCCAACACCTGATGCATTCGGTTACTCTGACAAGACTAGAACGTTCGATGATGAGTTCGGACTACCAAGGACCTCTATACGTCTAAAACGCTCTACAAAGCGTCGATGATCGATTTCAACAAGAAACAATTCGGTGGCCGTGATGTTGCGTTTCTCGAAAAGGCGACCTATCGCACTGAAGATGGCATTGTTAAATTCCATTATGGAGCAATTGCGTCAACGAACATAAACGGCTGGACTTTTCCACTAAAGTTTGAGTACAAACTCTATAAACCCTGGACGAACGCAGATTGGGTCTTGGACTATTCTGGTGTTGGCACGGTTACAGCAATTGGACCTTCGCCCGCCCCTGAGCATCCTATAATTTCAGGCAAGTCACAAAGAATTGTCGATCGTCGTTGAAGCAGGCGTGAACGGGTCCCAGCGCAGTCCCGCGTGAGCGCATATCACAGTTACTTTCTGCTTTCACGCGCAGGATCCCGCAAAGGAGCCGTTCCAGATCGGGCAGCCTTGAAAGCCGACTGCGTACTCATGCGCACCGACTCGCCTTACATGCAGCTTTTCCAGACTATTCCCCTTGATACATTCCTGCCATCCACCAATGCTACTTTTTAATGAGGAATGCTATGAAAAGGACACCCTATAAGATCACACTAGCAATCATCGGAACACTCACTCTCTTCGTCACGGCCGCGGCGCAGGATCAACAGCCACTTGCCCTCTTGAAAGCGCTGCCGGTCCAGGAAGCTGCAGGGCCGGGTTGGAAACGAGAAATTTGGTACCTTTTTGACGCCATCAGCAAGCCCGCTGTAATCGTCGATACGCGCGCGGAATTACCCGATTCGTACATTGGAATCAAACGGGAGGCACTCGCAAATCCGACAAATCCCGTTTCCGCACGAGCCCGTGCTCGTTACGAATTCAAAGAGGAAACACACACCAACCATTACGAGGTGCAGGTCGAGCGGTATCGGGATAAGGAAGGAGTGCTGAAAGCTTTCAACGCCCTCTCCGGAGCAAACCAGAAGGAATACCAAATGAAGCATATCACACGGCTCGGCGAGGCAGCCATCCTTGTGAGCGGTGCAAAAGGAACAACGTTCCAGAGCGAGGCGCTGTGTTTTCGGCGAGGAACTTTTCGCATCTCGATCCGGCCTCTAGGTGGGACCGATTCTTGGGATAACGACATGTACTTTACGATATTAGCGAGAGTGTTTGATGAGCGACTTGCCGCGAAGCTTGAAGAAAACAATGCTCCTCAGGACGGAGTCAATCCACAACCTGGAAAGTAACTCCTCGACTGTCCCAATGATTGAATACTTAAACGCGAAGACAGAGGAATACTGTGAAAAGAACACTTCATAATACATGGCACCTTTTTCACTCGAAAGCCGACTGGATACTTCCCGTACCGACTCGCCCCACACCTGGAGAGATCTTGTTTTCTAATATTCGGTTTTTGAAGATGGGTTTATTATAGAAAGCTAGAACCTGCTGATTCAATTTATGCGTGTTCGCAATCTCTACACCACTTTTTTGTCCATTGCAGCTGCCGTTGGAAGTTCGGTGTCTTCAATGGGCCAACAGGAAACTCCTTATTCTCTGACCGTCACATTCATCGGTTGGACAAATAGCACTGGTGCTGGAGCAGACATCCAAGCCAAGTTCACCAAGGTTAACGGGCCCCGCATAATCTCACCAACTGGGGACTGGGCGATGCTCGCAATCACCAATCACGACACGGAGTTTTTGCGTTTTGACTCCATCAGTGCGGAGTATCAACTCAGCCACGTCCCTGGATTGCAGTCGCACCGAAACAGTGGCCCGGGCTTCATGGAGACGCTTGGATGCCAGGTAGGGGGTCCCTAATTCATTTATTTTGTCCTAACGAGGTGCCACGTAACGCAGTATGGCGGGTGCGTTACCTTTGTGACGTGGATCGACACCCACACCGTAGTCACCTCGACAAATTGAGATTGGGAGTTGAAGTTGTAGCTCCTGCTGTGATGCTAACTCCGGTTCTGCCACCAGCGGAATCTACAACAACGCCAGATCAGCCCTCCAAGTAATACACGTAAGCGCACATCACAATTAGCTTGCGCGTTCACGAGACAGCTAAGCGTTGTAGAAGAATCTCCTATTGCGAACGAAAAGTTGTCAGTCCAGCATAATCGTATATGCCCACGGTTTTCAAAACAGCTATGGTCATCAGGGATGTTTTCAAGACTCGGCATTTTACGGTCTGGAGCATTTGCCTCCTGTTTGTTGTTGTGTCGGCTTCCATCGTATTTGTTGGTCATGTCGCAAGCGGTCCTTCTGAGCCATTCGTTTCCGTGAGCTTTGTCCGCACGAATGTATTCCCTGCGATTGCTCACGTGACAGAAAGTTCTCGTCCGTTTGTTTCATTAAGTCTTGTCAACACCAATGTATTCCCACACGCAATGAAAATTGAAGTTACTAATAAAACTTCCTTCAGTGTGGATTATTGGATTGTGCCGGAGGTGTTACTGTCTGGAAAGTGGGAGCCGGTTATAGGTCCTATCACGGGCCCTTACCAACTTGCAGCTCATTCTCAACGATATGGTTTTGCATTTGATGCGGAAAATAACTGGAGGTTTCAGGTTTCGTATGCACGTCGGCCAAGGACATTTGAAATATCACTGTTTAAGAAACTGCCTTGGTTGGAACAGCACTATCCTTTTCATCGCCGTCGGTTCTTCACTATCTACGACCCCGTAATAGACGTTCACGGCAGCTCATTAAGTAAACAGCTATAATGTCAGTGTCGTCGTTCGTCCAAAACAATGTCGTTGCCCAAGCTCGTTTGGGGCTGTAATTTTACACCATGAAAGGTCTTAGGTATGTCTACTGGCAGGATGACCAATTGTGGCTTGGCTACCTTGAGGAGTATCCGGATTACATAACCCAAGGCGAATCACAACGGGATCTCCAGGCGCATCTGCGCGATCTCTACGCGGATCTGTCGGGCGGGCATATTTCAGCGGTTCGAAAGGTGGCCGAGTTGAAGGTGGCGTGAAGCGCCGGGATCTTGTCCAGAAGATCGAGGGGATAGGATGCGTTCTGATCCGACATGGCGGGAAACACGATTGGTATCAAAATCCACGAACACGCATGGCACAGCCAGTTCCTCGGCATCGGGAGATCAACGAGTTTCTTGCCAAGTCCATCTGAAGAAGCTTTCCTGAAGGCCGAATTATGGCATGCAGTGAATGCCGACCACGCGTCTCTGTTTGCATTTCTAAGGCAATGGCCCGGCACCATTGATGCCCATCTTTTTAGTTTTTTATGAAAGAGCTCGAGCCAAAGATCATCGCGTTTGGGTGGGATTGGAGAAGAGGGCTACCGTAGATCTTGGTTCTACTGTCGATTATATTGGCCGCTTACGGCACTTGGCGTGCGGTCCAATTTTTTCATGGCTGGCCACTTGCGGCTTCCATTTTGGCTTGTTGGCTGTTCCCGATTGTTGGGGCATTGTTCGTTTTTTCCATTTCTCGGCGAAGGTGATCCCAAGCGTCGACAATCTACAGACCAGATTCCTCATTCTCCTTTCGAGTCACTGATTTGTAGCGCAGCATACCCGGCATGTGGAGACGCCATCGCTTCAAGCTTTTAGTCACAGCTGCTGCGATAAGCATCACGGTTGTCCTGCTGTTTATGGGTTTGCAGCGCCCAGCCGAACCTACGTACAAAGGGCTCACCATGAGGCAGTGGGCCTGGTTGCCGGAGACACGAGCTAAGGAACAGGCGCTCCTCATCCTCGGGACCAATAACCTCCCACTGCTCGTTCAGCGCCTGAAGTGCGAACTGCAAAAGGATCGCTGTTGGGCCCTTTATCGCCGCCTCCCAGCGCGCCTTCAAAAACTAAAATGGCTCAGCGACCTCGGCAGAAAGAAAGTGTATGAGGAAGCGGTTGCTGTAGACGTAATGCGCCGGCTTCGCCACCTCGCAGCTCCAGCCGTACCTGAGCTTAGCGAAATGGCAAGGAGCGCCAATGTGGAGGTTGCGCAGAGAGTAATTGAGGTCCTGGCCCACATTGGCGAGGAAGGGGTGCCTGGGATTGCAGCAGGCATGTATAACACGAATCAGGACGTCCGCAGAGGCTCCTTTGGCTGGCTCAGCGTGTACCAGAATGCCCCGGGCGCGTCGAACGCAATTACCAACGCGCTTCTTGACCCCGATCCTTACATTCGCCAAGAGGCTGCCAGAATCACCGAACAGGGCCGTTTCAAAGGTAACTGAATTGCCCGACTTTTCACCATCCCGTTCCTCCTATCGCTTTGGGCTATATGGGCGAAAGAGATGGAACTTCCTTCCAATTGAATCGGCCAGAAGTCTAACAGGTAGTTTAATTCTGCCGAAGCTTTTGTAAACCTCGCAATAAACCCGTTGTCAGGGACCACCGATTGGTGGTTTCCGCCTCGGTAAACTGTTCTGGCAGCGCGAGGCCTCGGCGAATTTCGCTTCTCAGCTTGTCCCGGTCAAAAAGAATGCCAAACACGGTGTCAGCGCCGGCTTCCAATAATGCCTGCTCATTATCCTGTCTGACCCCGATGGCTATAATGGGTGCCGAGTGCCGGCTTTTGATGGTGCGAATACAACGCGCGGCATCTTCCAGGGAAGCCGAAGAGGCTCGCCGCTCCGGCCCGATAACAACATGGTTTGGTGCGAGAAAAATCAAACCCGGTTTTTCCACGCACCCGCGATGAAGCAGTTCGTCCAGCCGTCCTGTTATGCTGCACTCTACCAGGCGTTGTTCATAACAAACATCTCGAACTGCTACTTCTACAAGATTGTTCATGCGCCGATCGGAGTTCGCTATCAAAACCTTTACCGTATTCATGTTCTTTTCACCTTCCGCCTTGATAAGCAGCCTTACTGCCAAAAACCAAAAACGACTGGAATGCCTTTGCTTCAACGATGATTGGCTTTAGGACTGGTCTTACAACGTCCCGTTCTAAGACACGCGTTCCTTGCTGTGGAAAAATTAGAACTCCTGCCACTGGGGCCTGTTCGGAGGCTTGATTGTTTAACTTGAGAAATCAGCTTGGACGAATACGGAAAACTTTAAATCTCGGTTGGCCAGCCGCTGAGCGCACAGTGCATCTCCCCTTCAACGAACTTCCAACTCTGCGAGAAATTAATTCAAACTCGACCTTGGTCAGATAACGAAGTCAATATGGGAAAGTGGCTGTCCTTGTAGTGCGCGTGAGCGGGCGCAAAGCTCGGCAATCGTCACGCGCTCGGCGATTTGGACAACTGCCTGGCGAATTTCTTGCATGGCACTGCGGATGGCGCAGCGCGATTCGTCCGGGCAGGAACATTTCTCGTAGAAACGTTGACTCACGCAACTCACCGGCGCCAAAGCCCCTTCAATATGGCGAACGATTGCCGCCAGCGTAATTTGTTCCGGGCTCCGGGCCAGACGGTATCCCCCTGCCACACCCCGTTTGCTTTGTACTAATCCAGCCGATTTGAGGTCGTTAAGGATTTGTTCCAGAAAACGTTTGGGAATCCTTTGCTGATCGGAGATCGCTTGGATCCTCACGAGAGGTTTATCGTAATTTAAACCGAGAACCAGTAAAGCCCGCAGAGCGTATTCGCCACGTAGCGAAAGTTTCATGAGATAAACTACAAAAATATAGTAGGGAATCAATTAAATTTACATTAAGTTATTGTAGCACAAATATTAATATACCTAGAAATGTCTATTGACTTACTAGAGATTCAACGTAAAGTCACCCTCATGCGGAAACACTTATTGGAAACGGTCCCGAAGCGGGTCAGAGCATTGCATTCCTGTTTCGTCCCGATTATCGTCCAAACAGTCCAAGGTAGTTCAACTCGAGCTCAAGAAAAGAAATTCGGTCTGATGGGGACACCTGCGCAAGTCAGCAAGTGAAAAGATCACAAGCCTGACCGTACACCGGAAGCAAATCGAAAAGAAAAATGAAAAGTTCTTTCTTAGTTGGGGCAGCATTAATTGCTTTTCATTGGATGGCCCCTTGTTCCCAAGCTCAGGAAACAAATACAATTGAAATTATCAAGCAGCTTCAAAAGCGTATCGATGATTTAGAAAAAAAGGTCAAAGTTCTGGAGGGGAGCAAACCTGGCGAACAGCCCGTTACAGATCCCCAGGCCAAACAACGAATTGCGGACTTGGATCAAAAGGTAAAGATCCTTGAACGGAACCGCGAACTCGACATGGAGGCAGCCGCAGCCAAAGCAAAGGAAGCGCCACAGATCAAGATTGGGCAGGAGGGCTTCTCCTTGGCATCGGCGGACAAAGACTTCGAGCTTCAATTCAAAGGCGTCGTGCAGATCGATTCGCGCACCTTTTTTGAGGACAGCGGGATCATCGGCAATGACACGTTTCTTTTACGCCGCGCACGGCCCATTCTTCAGGGGACGATCTACCGAGACTTTGATTTCCTCTTTGTGCCTGATTTTGGCGGCACCAGTGGTCCGCAGATTTTTGATGCGTACCTAAACTACCGCTACAATCCGGCGTTACAATTGCGGGCAGGAAAATTCAAATCACCGATTGGCCTTGAGCAATTGGTGTCCGACCCGGAGACTCTTTTTAACGAACGCTCCCTGACAACCACTCTCACCCCCAATCGCGATCTTGGCATTGATCTGCACGGAGATCTTTTTGAGAGCGCGATCAGCTACGATATCGGGATTTTCAACGGTGTTGGGGATGGGCGCAACTCGAGCAACTTTGATTTTGACGATAATAAAGCCTTTGAAGGCAGAGCGTTCTTGCAACCATTTAAAACAAGCTCCAGTAGAGCCTTGCAGGGTCTCGGTTTTGGCGTCGCTGGCAGCTATGAAAAAATGCAAGGTGTAAATGTGGCAGGGTTGCCGGCGACGACAGGCGGTTCTCTCCCAGGATTTTCAACAGACGCACAGCAACAGTTCTTTGCGTATAATCCGGGCAGTAATGCGGTGGTTGTGGCGGCTGGAGAGCACTGGAGGTTATCGCCACAGGGTTACTATTATTACGGCCCATTTGGATTCCTGGCCGAGTATGTCATATCCGATCAAAACGTAAGCCGCACGGTGACCGCTCCGTTTGCGTCTGCAAATCTGGATAACCGGGCATGGGAAATTAGTGGCTCATGGCTTCTCACGGGAGAAGATGCTGCCTATAAGGGCGGCGTGACGCCTCTGAAACGATTCAATCCCGCTGAAGGTGGTTGGGGTGCTTTCCAACTTGTGGGCCGATACGCCGAGATCGAGGTCGACAGCGCCGCCTTCCCGCTTTTTTCCAATCCGAGTACTTCCGCGCGCTCAATCCAAAGTTTTTCTGTGGGGCTCAATTGGTACTTAAACCGGAACGTCGCGTTAAAAACCAGCTTTTCACATGCGACATTCTCCGGTGGTGGAGGTGCGGGAATCATTGCGCCAGCGGCTGTGACACGTACGGACGAGAACGTTTTGCTTACACGCATCCAATTAGCATTCTGAGTCTCTCGTGATTGCAACTGGAATTAACCTTTAGATTCACTATTTATGAAAAAAGTTTTTACGATGGCAGTAATCCTGGTTGCGGGAATGGCATGGGTTACAGCTAAAGAAGTCAGGCTTTTGAACGTCTCGTATGATCCAACCCGCGAATTGTACCAGGACATCAACACGGCGTTTGCCCGATATTGGCAGGCTAAAACCGGAGATAAGCTTGCTATACAACAATCCCACGGCGGCTCGGGAAAGCAGGCGCGATCGGTGATCGACGGTTTGCAAGCAGATGTTGTAACCCTTGCGCTAGGCTATGACATCGATGCGATCGCGGAGAAGAGCAAACTGCTGCCTGTCGATTGGCAAAAGCGGCTACCTAACAATAGTTCACCTTATACATCCACGATTCTGTTCCTGGTCCGGAAAGGCAACCCAAAGGCGATTAAGGATTGGGCGGATCTGCTCAAGCCGGGCGTGGCGATCATTACACCTAACCCGAAAACCTCCGGAGGCGCGCGCTGGAATTATCTGGCTGCGTGGGGTTATGCACTGAAAAACAACAATGGTGATGAAAAAAAGGCTCGTGAGTTTGTTTCCGCAATATACAAGAAGGTCCCGGTGCTCGACACCGGCGCCCGAGGAGCAACCACAACCTTTGTGCGGAGTGGGATAGGTGATGTGTTGATCGCGTGGGAGAACGAAGCTCTACTTTCGATGAAGGAATTGGGGAAAGGCGGGCTCGAGATCGTTATGCCCTCCCTAAGCATCCTTGCCGAGCCACCGGTCACCTGGGTGGATCGAGTCGTAGGGCGCCACGGAACTCGCGTGATAGCGGAAGCATACCTCAGATACCTCTATACGCCCGAGGGCCAGGAAATTGCAGCCAAAAATTATTACCGTCCGCGGATGGAATCAGTGGCTCAGAAGTATGCGGAAACTTTTCCAAAAATCAACCTGTTCACGATCGACGAAGTTTTCGGTGGATGGCAGAAGGCGCAGAAAACTCATTTCAGTGAGGGGGGGATCTTTGATCAAATCCAACAGGCCAATCGATGAACCTCACCAGGACAAGTTGTGCGCCGGCAGGGCCGGGCCCTGGTGTGTGTTTAATAAGAGAATAACCGCGTTGTGAAAAGTAGTTCAGGGCTTGCGCCTCTTTTGCATCAATTTTGTCCCTTTCAAGACGAAAGTGCTGCGGTTAACCTGCGGAGTCTTTATTGATGAAGCAAAAACGATTTAGCGTATTGCCCGGGTTCGGCCTGACCATGGGCTTCACTTTGTTGTACTTAAGCGCACTTGTTCTCATTCCTTTTGCTGCACTGGTCATTCGTGCTTGCGAGCTTTCCTGGGCAGATTTTTGGCGGTTGGCAACTTCCGAGCGGGCACTGGCTGCTTACCGGCTCACTTTCGGAGCTTCGCTGATCGCCTCTATCGCGAATGCGGTCTTCGGGACGCTGCTCGCCTGGGTTTTAGTTCGTTATGAGTTTCCAGGACGTCGATGGATAGACGCGATGGTAGATTTCCCCTTTGCCTTGCCCACGGCGGTGGCGGGATTGACATTGGCCAATCTGTTTGCACCCAAAGGCTGGGTGGGTCAGTTTTTAGTGCCCATGGGAATTGAGGGTGCCTATACCCGGTTGGGAGTTGTGATTGCATTAACGTTCGTGGGGCTGCCTTTTGTTGTGCGCACATTGCAGCCGGTGTTGCAACATCTCGAGCGTGATGTCGAAGAAGTAGCGGCGACTTTGGGGGCAGGGCGATTTCGCACCTTTCTGCTGGTGATTGCACCTACGCTCGTGCCTGCGGTCCTGACGGGATTTGCCCTGGCGTTCGCCCGCGCCATAGGCGAGTACGGGTCCATCGTCTTTATTTCGGGCAACAAGCCCTTTAAAACGGAGATCGCGCCCTTCCTAATCGTAATGCATTTAGACGAGTGGGATTACTCCGGTGCAGTCGCGCTGGCGGTCGTTTTGCTGGTGTTCTCCTTCATGCTTTTGGCAGCCATCAACCTGCTGGAACAATGGACAAGCCGTTTCGAGCATTGATGCCATGCCCTCAACTCTGACCAACCACTCCAGGGAAGCGGTTAAAAAATCGCAACGTGGCACGGAAGAATTGCCACTCGTCAAATGGACACTGATAACCATTGCACTAACTTTTTGCGTCCTGTTTCTTCTTTTGCCATTATTCAATGTCTTTGCACAAGCGTTGTCCAAGGGATGGAGTTTCTACTGGAGCGCCTTAACCCATCCCGATTCGTGGTCGGCAATTCGGCTGACCCTGATCGTCGCTGGGATTTCCGTACCGCTCAATGTTTTGTTTGGACTAGCTGCTGCCTGGGCGATCGCTAAATTCAGATTTCGGGGAAAATCGCTTCTGATTACGCTGATAGATCTGCCGTTTTCGGTATCCCCAGTGGTTGCCGGATTGATGTTTGTGGTGTTATTCGGTTTGCAAGGGTTTTTTGGCAAGTGGCTGGACGAGCATGATGTGCGGATCATTTTTGCCGTGCCGGGCATCGTGCTGGCCACCGCCTTTATTACTTTCCCATTTGTCGCGCGCGAATTGATTCCCGTCATGCAGGCGACTGGAACTGAGCAGGAACAGGCGGCGCTCACGTTGGGAGCTAATGGCTGGCAAACCTTTTGGTATGTCACCTTGCCTTCAGTAAAATGGGGTCTGCTGTATGGGATCGTCCTTTGCAACGCGCGTGCCATGGGTGAGTTTGGCGCGGTATCGGTCGTTTCCGGACACATTACAGGCCAGACTGAAACCATGCCTTTGCGCGTGGAGAAATTATACAATGAATACAATGCGCAGGCGGCTTTCGCCGTCGCAAGCTTGCTGGCGCTGCTGGCTTTGCTTACCCTAGCGATTAAAACCTTCTTAGAGTGGAAACAAGCGCGCGAATTCGAACGAGCCCAACGAGCCCCGTAAAGGGCTGAAATTCTAATGGCGCATTCGAAGCACATCTTGAAAATTTTTTCTAAAGCGGGAATTAGCCTTAAACTTTCGTGGGACCCGGCCTCGATTCAGTTTTCCAATCCTGGTCCTTGTTTGAGCTCCGCCTTTCGGCTTTCGGCTCTTCTTTCGCCATGAGCATCGAATTGCGAGATGTTACCAAACGGTTTGGCGAGGTTGCCGCCGTGAACAATGTTACGTTTTCGGTGCGTGAAGGCGAATTGATGGCATTGCTTGGCCCAAGCGGCGGGGGCAAGACCACGGTATTACGGATGATTGCTGGCTTGGAAGTACCAACCAATGGTGATCTTTATATCCGGGGGCAGCGAGTAAACGATTTATCAGTGCAGGAAAGGAACATCGGGTTTGTTTTCCAGAATTATGCGCTGTTCAAGAGCATGAATGTGTTCAAGAACATCGCTTTCGGGTTAAAAGTAAAAAAATGGAAACGGAAAGAACTCAAAGCCCGCGTGGCAGAGCTGTTGACATTGTTTGGACTGGAAGATCTTGAGCGCCGTTATCCACACCAGCTTTCAGGAGGGCAAAGGCAGAGAGTGGCCATAGCCCGAGCTCTCGCTCCGAAGCCCTCGGTGCTGCTGCTGGATGAACCTTTTGGGGCGGTGGATGCAAAAATCCGGCAAGAGTTGCGTGAGTGGCTGGTCACTCTTCATCAGGAGTTGAATGTTACCACCATTTTTGTCACGCATGATCAGGAGGAAGCATTGGAGCTGGCGGATCGTATTGTGATTTTTTCACGCGGCCGATTGGAGCAAGTCGGCACCCCGCGCGAAGTTTACGAGCATCCGGCAAATGAATTTGTGGCGCGCTTTATCGGGGTGATGAATGTGCTGGAGTTGCAGGTGCAGGGAGGCCGGGGCCGCCTGGGAGAGTTGGAATTTCCAGCGCACAATTTGGCCGAAGGACAAAAGATGCGAATCGGCTTTCGTCCTTACGCCGTTCAAATCTCGGGGGACATCACCCAGTACCGTTACCAAGCTGTTCTGCGGCGCACCTTTTTTCTTGGAATCATGCTGCGCCTGGAGCTTGAGTTGCAAAGCGGTTTGATCCTGCGCGCGCGCATGACCAAAGAAGAATACGCCCAGCAGGCACTTGAAGACGGCAAGGAACTCTCGTTTCAGATTCGCCAGTACCGAGTCCTGGCTCGTGACACAGATGCCCTTTCACCCGAAACCGATTTAAGTTTTCAGCCCTCGGCGGCCATTGCCGAAAATATCTGATTGACCTTAAATTTCTGAACGCGCTGAAAGCAAGCTGCATCTACTTTCCTTCCAGGCCCCGAAGGTAAGCAAAGATCAACTCCGGCAGATCCTCGCTGTACCCTCCCTCGAGGAGACTAAAAACCGGGACACCTAAACTGCGAGCTTGTTCGCCCAGCCAATGATAATCTTCCGCTTCCAAAGTCTCTTGTGCCAAAGGATCCCGGGCGTAGGCGTCAAAACCGGCCGAAACAGCCACCAGGTCGGGCTTGAATTTGCGTAGGTGTTCCCAAGCACTAGTGAGGATGCTTTTGTACTCTCCGCGGGGTGTGCGAGGCGCTACCGGGAAATTAAAACAATTGTTGCCAATGTTCCTTCCCCCTGTGCCCGGGTAACAGGGATATTGGTGAATGGAGAAGAAAGCCGCACCAGGTTGGTTGAGTAAGATAGCTTCCGTTCCATTTCCATGGTGAACGTCGAAATCGTACACCGCGACTCGCTTGGAGCCAGTAGCCAGGGCTTCGAGTGCTGCAATGGCGATGTTGCTTAGGTAACAAAAACCCATCGCGCGATTGCGCGTGGCGTGATGTCCGGGAGGGCGCATAAGGCTGAAACTGGTTTCCCCTGCGCGAGCGGCTTTGAGTGCCTCCAGCCCTGCACCTGCGGCGGCGCGCGCAATGGCTTCGATGTTGGGAAAATACGAGGTGTCGGCGTCGAAGTCTCCCGGTTCCCCTAGCCGCTCAAGGTGCTGAGCAGTGTGCGCGCGAAGGAGAACCTCAGGTTCGAAGGACGCGGGTTTGGCCCAAACGATAGGCAGCTCTTTTTGGGTGCGCAGTTTTTCAAGGGTTTTCTTGATGCGCGCGGGGCGCTCCGGATGTCCCGGCCGTTCGTAATTCGTGCAATTTTCGTCTGTGATTATCTTCATCGCCAGGATCGGTATAAGCAATAGGTCGCCACGCAACAAGCGATTCTCGTCCTGACTTTTTCTCAAACCAAGCCATTTAATTTTTGCTGCTTGCGTGAGGCAGACCAGAAATTGGGGTCACCTATTAGATCGGTCACCATGCGGTCGGCGTCCTCTTTTTTTATCGGCAAATACTTGCCGGTTCCGATTGCGAGGCGAGTCCCCTTCAAATCATGAATTTCCGCTTTTGCTTCGAAAAGTTTGTCGCGGCGATTGGCTACTACTTCCCCGCATGCGATGATTTCGAGGTCTGGTTTCAATGGCAGCAAAAAGCGCACATTGAGTTCGGCGCAAAAGGCAAAGCGCCCAGTTTCGACCGCGCAAGCCCAAGCCATCATTTCATCCAGCAGGGTGCTGACCAATCCACCGTGAACAGTGTCTTTAAGCCCAACATGCTCCAAACGCGGCACGAAGCGTGTTTGAACGACACGTCCATCCGTCTCAAACCGGAGTTTTAGCCCAATCGGATTGGACTCGCCGCAAACGAAACAGGACCGTGTATGTGGGAGAGCTCGCATAAAAACCAAGTAGGTGCTGGGAGGTCATCAGAGGCAAGGAAAATAGGAACGTTGCAAATGGAAAACCGGTGTGCCTCCGCGGAGGAACCCGGATTAGGCTATGACGCTTGCGGCAACTCTGTTGGCAGGGATATTCTTATCAGGCCGTGCTGACCGGTTTTAGGCGGAACAATTTCCAGCTTGCCGTGATGAGTTTCGATGATTTTTCTGCTCACAGTCAGACCGAGGCCCAACCCGACATTTCGCGTGGTAAAGAAGGGAGATGCCCCCTTTTCAGCCGCTTCGACTGTGAAACCGCTCCCATTGTCCTGCACTTCAATTTGCAGGTCGGTAACGCCGTTTTCGGGTGAGCGTGGATGGAGCCGAACCCCGATTTTCGCGTCAGCGGGGTTAGCCTGGAGAGCGTTGAGAATCACCTCCGTGAATGCATGTTTCAGCGCAGACCGGTCACCCGTCAAAAAAACAGATTGATCATGGTCGTCGAATTTGAGCAGACCGGTTTTGACTGGTTGGTGTTTCCGGGCTTCTTCATACGCCTCCTCGATTAAGGCTGCCAATGGGAAAGCTTCCTGGGTCAGCAGCGAATCTCGTGCGAGAAATCGCATTTGATTGGTGAAACGAGTGACACGTTTTACGCTGTCGGCAAGGTCGCGTTCCATCAGTTTCAGGAACTCGGTATCCATGGTTTTACGGCCCAGTTTCTCGGCCAGCATTTGTTGATGGACCGAGAGAGGCACCAGGGAGTTGCCGATTTCATGCGTTAAACGATCGGCCATGCTGCGCACCAGACGTAAATTGGAGGCTTCGACCTCCAACCGCCGCAACTGCTCTGCTTGAGTGAGATCTTCGGCCATCAGCAGGGCTGAGGCCGGCAATCCGGCTGCCTGACGTTGAAAGGGAACGATATTGATGTTAAACAAGGCCCCTGGGGAATGCTCAGGCTCATAACGGAAACTCGCAATGCCGGAGCCGGTGCGGAGAACCTGATACACTTTAGCACCCAGCATTTGTGGCAAGTCACTAAACTCCAGTTCGCCGCTACGGCGCTCGCTGCGGCTAAAATATTTCTTTGCAGCTTTATTGGCGTGAAGAATGGCCAGGTCGCGGCTTACGACGACACAGGCTCCACTCAGTTCGCGCAGGATTTCCGCCATCATCTGGTGATTGGCGGCCACCTGGTCGTGAAGCCAGATGTTTTGTATCGCCAAAGCGCTTTGCTCCAGCAAATGGAAGATCATTTCCAACTCGGCATTGACAAGGGGTTCCCCGGTAATTCTCCCATCAAAGATGGCGACCCCGATGAGGCTTTGGCGGTCTAGAATGGGCACTGCTACCTGGCCACCGAGCAACTCGAATTCCTTCTGCGTTTCAAGATCGTCGCGCGCTTCGTCCCCGTAGCGGCGAAGAATACGCCCAAGCCGGGAAATCTGGCCGCCAATGCCACCTTCAAGGGACAGTTCGAAGTGCTGAAGCAGGCCGGTCGACAATCCAATGGAACAAACTGCGCGCAAACGACGGCTCTCATCAGGTCCCTTAGAAACATTAAAGTCTGTGACAGGTTGTCGGAGGAATATGGCCGCTCGATTGATGCTTAAAATATCCCGCAATAAAGTCAAAAACTGATTCAGCATCGCTTCCACATTGAGGGAATGCGTTAATATTCGAGAAAAATCACGAATTACCCCTAAGGTCTGAGCCGAGCCGGCGACGGAAACGGAGGGTTGGGCGGGCTCAATATTGGCGGTGCGTTGCGATAATTGTTGCGGAGCCGGCAGAGAACGTGTTTGAGATGGCTCAACCCAGAGCCGTTCGAGAAAAGTATTGAGCAGCCGTCCACGAACCGGCTTGTTCAGTACCTGCGCGGTTCCATGAAGGTAAGCTTCCTCTTCCCATTGTGATTGTTTCGAACCAGTATAGACAATGGTTGGGCATTTGGGAGCACGGCGGCGAACCTTTTCGAGCAGCCAAACCGATTGCACGTCCGTCAAATCGACATCGAGGATGCAAACATCGGCCAAGCCCTGCGCAAGAAATGGCTCGGCTTCATCCAAAGTGGGTCGATGCAAAACCCGATAGCGCTCAGGATTCAATACTTTGCGGACCTCCTCAGGCAACTCAGGATTTTGGGCCAGAACCAGAAGCGTCTTCATTGACATCAAAAGGCTTTTCCGGCGGCACTCACGGCTGATGGATCCTCCATACCTTGATGCTTTAGGTCAACTCAATTCTGACACGCAACGTATTTAGACTGTCACGCGCCCGTTTACAACTGCGGGAAGTACGGATTTTGGATTGAGGAAAGACACGGTGGGCGCCCTGGTAGAACCCTGATCAGGTATAATCCGGTTGGTCCGGGGTGAATTCAGCAGCGCCAAATCATGGGCTTGCTGTTTGAAGTGTTTGAAAACAGGGCCGACGCATCTAAATGAATTATTTGGGGGCAAGAAACAGGTTGAAGAGTGTGCCAATTTGGCACTTGTACTTTTTGAAAATGTGTTTAGATGGAATGGGATGCAAAAGCATCCTAAACTAAGTCTCATCGAACACTTCAAAGATCTAGCTGACCCGCGGATTGATCGAACCAAAGATCATGATTTAATCGACGTGCTAATCATCGCCGTATGTTGCCTGCTCTGTGCGGGAGAAAGTTTCAATGACATGGAAGATTTCGGCAAAGCCAAGGAGGAGTGGTTCAAAGGTTTTTTGAAGTTACGCAATGGTATTCCTTCGCACGACACGTTCAACCGGGTATTTCAAGCCTTGGAGCCCAAACAATTTCTGGAGTGTTTTCTACGCTGGACGCAGAGTTTGCGCGAAGCGATTCCCCAGGAAATCGTCGCGTTGGATGGCAAGGCATTGCGGCGGGCGATGAACAAGAGCCAAACCCCCCGATACATCGTGAGCGCCTGGGCTGAGAGCAACAATCTGGTATTGGGTCAACTGAAGGTGGAAGAAAAGAGCAACGAAATCATAGCGGTACCTGAACTATTGAGAGTGCTGGAATTGGCTGGCTGCATTGTGACGGGTCGATGCCATGGGCTGCCAAAAGAAGATTGCCAAAGAGATCATCGAAGCGGATGCGGACTATGTGTTAGCTTTGAAGGGCAACCAGGAGAAGGTTCATGAGGAGGTGAAAAGTTTTCTGGACGGCAGTTTAGAACAACAGAAACAGCAACGGCCCAAAGGGGCTTTAATTCCTAAAGAAGCCGCTGCCCTCAAAAGCTGCGAAACGGTGGAGAAGGATCACGGTCGAATTGAAACGCGTCGATACTACCAAAGCGATTACTTGGACTGGTTTGCAGATAAGGACAAATGGGAAGGGCTGCGTTCGGTAGGGATGGTTGAATCCATTCGTCAGACGGAGGGTAAGAGCACTCTGGAAAGGCGGTATTATCTGTCCAGCTTGCCCTTGGATGTGGAAACCTTTGCTCGAGCGGTCCGGGGTCATTGGGGTGTGGAAAACAAACTGCATTGGGTCATGGATGTTTGTTTTCGGGAAGATCAGAGTCGGGCTCGACAGGGCTATGCCGCCGAAAATCTAGCGACGCTGCGAAGACTCGCACTCAATCTATTGAAGCGAGAAAAAACCAAGAAACGGGGCATTAGAGGAAAGCAACTCAACGCCAGTTGGGATCACCCTTATCTGCTTAGACTATTGGGCGTCTCCCCGGAAGATATTTAGATGCGTTTGCCCTGTGTTTGAAAACCTAACCCATTGACAAAAGCGCCAATCGCCACCAAGATCTTATGAATTCCAAGGCGGAAAGAGCCTTTTGGAGCGAACAGAAACCATGAAGAAACAGGGGCTGTTCTGAGTCTAACTCGATAACATAAATATATGAAAAAGATTGCCATCGGACTTATCGCATGCTGGGCGCTGCTTCAAGCAGGGGCGGAGGAATTGCAATGGCTGACGGACCTTCCTAAAGCACAGGCTCAGGCCAAAAAAGAAAATAAGCTGGTAATGCTTGATTTCACAGGCTCGGACTGGTGCGGGTGGTGCATTAAGCTGAACAAGGATGTTTTCTCCAAACCGGAGTTTGCCAAGTATGCCAAAGAAAATCTCGTGCTCGTCGAGGTCGATTTTCCTCGCCGCAAGCAGCAAACCGCGGATGTGAAAAAAGCCAATCAGGCTTTGCAGGAAAAGTATGGGATCCAAGGGTATCCAACAATTGTGGTGCTGGATGCGGATGGTAAAAAGGTAGGCGATCTGGGTTATATGGATTCCCCGAAGCCTTTCATCGAAAAACTGGACGGCATGAAGAAAAAGACCTGACAGGTTTACTCATATCTTTTCAAGTAACCCGCTGCGCGCAGGCGTTGCGGGTTTTGTTTTTGGGCTGTGCTCTTAGAGCCTTTCCGGCTCAATCGCTTAATTTCTCTGGTTCAACGTCTTCTCTCTTGCACCTTGCCTGGTTCGAGATAGCCTCATGGTTAACCTGAGATGAGAGCAATTCTGGCGTTGGAAGATGGGTCGGTATTTCACGGAGAAGGATTTGGGGCACGCGCCTCGGCCTGCGGTGAAGTGTGCTTTAACACTTCCATGACCGGCTATCAGGAAATACTGACCGATCCTTCCTACAAAGGCCAAATTGTGACGATGACCTATCCGCTAATCGGTAATTACGGCGTGAACCTGGAGGATGTTGAATCATGGAAGCCCCACGTGGCCGGATTTGTGATTCGGGAGCTTTCACCCGTGGTGAGTAACTGGCGAGCGGATTACTCGCTCAGTGAGTATCTTGAAAAGAATGGGATTTCAGGCATTCAAGGGCTGGATACTCGAGCTTTAACCCGAAAGCTGCGCGTGCGTGGTTCGCTCAATGGTTTTATCTCCACAGAGGAAGTGAGTGAAGAGGAGGCGATACGCCGTGCCAAGGAATGGCCCGGTTTGTCTGGTGTGGACTATGTTAAGGAAGTTACGCACCCGGAACGTTTCATATGGGATGAAAAGGATGAACAGAGCGCCACGTTCAAATTGCCGCACGGAGGGACGCCATCGCTGGGTGCATCGTTGCCACCGGCGGACATTCCCATTATTGCCTATGATTACGGGATGAAATACAACATCCTGCGTTTGTTGCGGCAACATGGGTTCCGGGTCCAAGTAGTGCCGGCAACAACACAAGCTGCCGATGTGCTTAAGGAGAAGCCTGCCGGAGTTTTCTTATCAAACGGCCCGGGAGATCCGTCCGCGCTCGATTATGCTGTCCGGGCGGTGCGCGAACTTGTGCAGACCGGTTTGCCAATCTTTGGGATATGCCTCGGCCACCAAATTTTAGGGCAAGCCTTTGGCGGCAAAACTTTTAAACTTAAATTTGGGCACCGGGGAGCGAACCAGCCGGTCAAAGATTTGGAGAGTGGCAAGGTTGAAATCACTTCTCAAAACCACGGATACGCCCTCGACCCGGACTCGCTGCCGAATGATGTGATTGTGAATCGTATCAATCTCAATGATCAAACGGTCGAAGGCATGCGGCATAAAACCAAACCAATCTTTTGTGTTCAGTATCATCCCGAAGCTTCGCCCGGGCCGCACGATTCAACCCGGTTATTTGCGAAATTCCGCGCGTTGATCGAAAAACGTGGCTGATGATTTTTTGACTGTGACCGCTCCACCCTCTCGGGGCGATCTTCGTTTCTACTCGCGGATTTTACCTGCCACGTTTCCGTTTGACTTGAACGAAGCGGTAGCGATAATTGGCCGAGCAACATAATTTATGGCCAAACTTGTTGTCCTCAGCGCGGGTATGACCGGGCGCACACATGAGTTGAAGGTGGATAAAACCACCATCGGCCGGGTTGAGGATAATACCTTTGAGATTGCGGAGGCTTCCGTTTCCAGCCATCACTGCGAATTGCTTTTAAAGGGAAATGATGTGCTGGTGCGCGATTTGAATTCTACCAACGGCACATTCATCAATGGACAAAAGATCAGCGAAAGCGTCCTTAAGCCGGGGCAGGTATTAAGATTGGGACAGATCGAAATGCGTCTCGAGACTGACGCTCCTGCCGCCGCCTCAGCCAAGAAACCGATCGATCAAACGATGGTCATGCAGCGGGGAGTAAGTCTAAACGAGCTGGAGCAGGGCCCTCGCGGAGGATTTGACACCAGCAAGGCATTTTCGAAAAAAGACAATAAGGTAAACAAGATATTCCTTATCCTGGGAATATCGTTTGGCGTCATTATTCTCGGCTTGCTGCTTTATGTTTACGTAGTGGTCAGGAGATAGCTTCTTTCGTTCCCGCGAAAGACCATCAACCTTCTTTGAGCCACCGAGCGGCATCTTCGGCCGCATATGTGATAATCATATCAGCTCCGGCACGGCGTATAGCGAGCAAACTTTCAAGAGTCACCGCGCGTTCATCGAGCCAGCCCTGAGCCGCAGCAGCTTTTACCATTGAATACTCGCCACTGACCGCGTAAGCCGCCGTGGGATAACCAAACTGGGTCTTCACACGATGAATAATGTCCAGATAGGCGAGGGCTGGTTTTACCATGATCATGTCGGCGCCTTCCTGCAAATCGAGCGCAACTTCCCGCAAAGCTTCTTCGGCGTTGCCCGAATCCATTTGATAGCTTCGTCGATCACCAAACTTCGGGGCCGATTCGGCAGCTTCACGAAACGGACCATAAAATCCTGACGCAAATTTTGCGGCATAGGACAAAATCGGGGTTTCAGAAAACCCCAGCTTATCCAGTTTTTCACGAATGGCGCGGACCCGGCCATCCATCATATCGCTTGGTGCGACGATATCCGCGCCGGCTTCGACATGACTTGCCGCTGTTTGCGCGAGCAATTTCAGAGTTGGATCGTTGAGAATTTTTGCTCCCTCGCTGGTCTTCTTTATCAAACCGCAATGGCCGTGACTCATGTATTCGCACAAACAAACGTCCGTAATAACGAGCACTTTCGGAATTTCCTTTTTTAACAAACGAACCGTGTTTTGAACGATGCCGTCAGTCGCATAAGCACCCGAAGCGCGGTTGTTTTTGGTGGCGGGAATGCCAAAAAGAATAAGAGCATGGATACCAGCTTCCCATGCTCGTGTGGCGTCACGCACCACTTCATCGGGTGAGAGTTGAAACACCCCGGGCATGGATGAAACAGGCAGCCTTAACTTGCGTCCGGGACGCACGAACAAGGGAAGGATCAACTGAGATGCGCTTAGTTGTGTCTCGCTCACCAGCCGCCGAAGAGCTGGCGAAGTACGCATCCGGCGAGGCCGGTAGGCAGGAAATTGTCCCGGAAACTGAAAGCTCATTCCCAGATTCTAGGGTGGCAATGCGTACTGCAAAGAGGAAAGTTGAGTGGTCTCCATTATTCCCTGCAAAAAATGAATAAATCCCAATTCTTTCGTGCTTTGCAAGACGATCATCCACGTTAGACTTGGCCTATGTTCAAGCATCGTCTGGCTAACATAGCCCTATTGCTGGCATTGGTTTTCGGTTTCGGTCTGGTGATTGGAATAATTTTTCCGCGCTGGGCTGGAATGAAATCAACACCCAAGAGCTACAATAGCGCGACCCTGCTTCAGCAGGTCCAGACCTTATCGCAACTGGTCACAGTCAAATACGTTTTGGAAAGGATCGAGGTGCTGGAGGATCCGCCGCAAAACGTGCTTCGCACCTTTTTGCCTGATGATACGCATGTCACTTTGATCGCGCATGGAATCGTCAAAGCCGGCGTCGATTTAGGCCAAATTCGGTCCGACAACTTGCGTATCTTTGGAAAAAAAATTTATGTCACATTGCCGATGGCACAGATTACTGATGCCTATCTGGATGAAAAATTGACGCAGGTGGTCGAACGCAATACGGGATTTTTGCGAACGTTCAATAAAGATTTGGAGCAGACCGCGCGACAGCATGCTATCGACAATATTCGCCGCGCCGCCCGAAGCAGTGGTATTTTGAAAGATGCTGAGGAACGCGCGTGCGCCCAACTGGTTCACCTGTTTAAGCAGCTTGGGTTTGAAGAGATAGAATTTGGGAAGCGTTAAGCGGTGGAGAATCCGAACCAGTTGCGCCAAGACACTGCCTCAAATCTGGCCAGACCTGGCCACAAAGGACACGAGGACAAAAAGGAAACGTGAGACGGGACGGAAGAGGAACAGGCTTGAATCGCAAGCCACTAACGATAACCAGCGTTACTGAGCCGGAACAGAGGGCAAATGGGCTGGCTCGGCCTTAATGTGGTTGATTTTCACCAACTTTGGGATATCGGGAAGCTCGCGCATTTGAATAGGAATCCGCAGTTTTCGAGGCCGAGCAGGGACTCGATTGAATTGCGAACGCAACTGTAAGAGAACCAACCCCGGCGCTTTTGATGGCGCACGACGCTGGCTCATCTCGGCAAAGCCTCGAATTTCCTGCAGCAGTTTCATTAATTTCATTTTGTCAGCCATACGCAATTCGCGACACTCGCAATTCACGTGCCATCCCCGCCTCGGATCGAATGTGTTTTCTCTAATGGCAATTTCAAAGCTGGCGGAATTCCAGCTTGGCAGTCAGAACTGCTTCTGATTATCTCTCCCCGCCGAATGGCGCGACCAAACACCATTATCCTTACGCTTGCAGTTTTGTTGGCTTCGGTGTTGCCGCTTTCAGCTCAGCAACAGTCCGGGTGGGAAGTGGAAAACCTTTCAGAGACGAACGGATTCGTCGAGTACGACTTCAAGACAAAGATTATCACCGCTGAAGGCAGCATTCTAATCCGATACGGCGGGGCAGTGTTGACTGCAGAAAAGGTGGAACTCGACCAGGAATCGGGAGAGGCAGCGGCGGAAGGCAAAGTATTCATTCAACGCAACGAGCAAGTCTGGGTTAGTGAGAAGCTTCGCTACAATTTCAAGAACCGCTCCATTCAAGCAGAACAATTTCGGACCGGCAAATCGCCGGTTTTTGCCGGCGGCCAGGGATTGCACGCGGATTTGACAAACGGGATCTATGCAGCAACCAATGCATACATCACTGCTGATGACGTCGCCGAACCTGCCGTCAGAATTCGCGCAAAACACATTCAGATTTTTCCGGGTGAGAAAATCACTGCCCAAAGCGCCACTTTGTACGTGGGTAAAGTACCTGTATTTTATTTTCCTTATTACTCTCGGAGTCTTGGACCTAACGCAAATAATTTTAATTTCATTCCCGGATACCGCAGCCGCTTTGGTCCTTATCTTCTGAGTAGTTACACTTGGTACCTGAACGAATATTTGGATGGGGAGTTGCATTTGGATTACCGGCAACGGCGCGGCGTTGGAACGGGTCCGGACGTTAACTACCATTTGGGTCGGTGGGGAGATGGTGCTTTCAAATATTACTATCTGCACGACGAAGACCCAGATGCTGGGGGAGTTCCTGATTTTTCCGCACCCAACAACCGCCAGCGCCTCCACTTCTCCTATCAGGCGAATCCGGTCACCAATCTGGAGATCAAAGCGCTTGCTCGTTATCAAACCGATCCCGGAGTTCTTCGCGATTATTTTGAAGGAGAGTATCGGCAAAATCCGCAACCAAATTCGTATTTTGATGTGCACAAATTCTGGCAGAACTTTAGCTTGGAAACGTATGTCCAACCCCGTGTTAACGAATTCTATGAAACAATCGAACGGCTGCCGGACCTCCGCTTAACAGGTTATCGCCAGCAGCTCGGCCAAACTCCCATCTATTACGAAAGCGAAAGTTCCGCAGGATATTATCGGCGGCGCTTTGCGGATACCAACGGACCAGTTCCTGCAGACTTTGGGGCCGCACGGGCGGACACTTTTCATCAGTTACTATTGCCGCAAACCTTTTTTGGCTGGCTAAACCTGACGCCTCGAGTTGGAGGACGTTTTACCTATTACAGTAAAGCGTCTGGCGCAGGAGCCACGACTGATGAAGTTCATCGAGGAGTTTTCAATACTGGTGCCGAGATGTCCTTTAAACTTTCGCGGACCTGGCCAGGGTTTCAGAGCGGCCTCTTTGAGATGGATGGTTTGAGGCATATATTCGAGCCCTCTCTCAACTATGTTTTTGTGCCATCTCCTACCCACACGACCAACGAACTGCCCCAATTCGACTACGAAATCCCCAGCTTGCGTCTGCTGCCGATCGAATATCCTGATTACAACTCGATTGACTCGATTGACAACCAGAACGTGCTTAGGCTGGGGTTAAGAAACAGACTTCAAACCAAGCGCGAGGGGAGAATTGATGAATTTCTTAAGTGGGAAGTATATACTGATTGGAGGCTGGGACCCGAGCGAGGACAAACGACCTTCGCCGATTTGTATTCTGATTTGGCAATTAAGCCCCGTTCCTGGCTGAAAATAGAATCCTTAACACGGTACGATGTCGATTCCGGGAATTTCCGTCTTGCTTTTCACAATGTGACTTTTCAACCCAACAATAGCTGGAGCTGGAGTTTGGGAAATTTTTATTTGCGTGATGATCTATCCCAGGTCAGCCCGGGGTTAGGCCAAGGAAATAATCTCTTCACCAGCAGTTTCTTCTATCGCGTGAACGAAAACTGGGGGCTGCGCGCAAACCACCATTTTGAAGCACGCGACGGCCGCTTAGAGGAACAGTCTTATACCATTTATCGAGACCTTCGCAGTTGGACCGCTGGGCTGACGTTCAGAGTGAGGGACAACCGTGATGGACCCGAAGATTTTGGCGTGGCGTTTACCTTCTCCTTGAAAGCTCATCCCCGTTATGGATTGGGTAGCGACTCGGTGCGCCCGTACTACCTGCTTGGGTCCTTTTAAAACGAGTAGAGAACCAGGCATGCAAGATATGGTTCGTTTGAAAAAGGGTGGTGGAGAAACCGTTTGACGACGCTGGTTTGCCCCTGTAAAATGCGCTGCTTGTTGGGCTTACACTCCTGCTGCTGACACGGCTGAGGGGTGAGAAAGCTTACTTTGTTCCAGAGTAGCTCAATGGTAGAGCAGCCGGCTGTTAACCGGCGGGTTGCAGGTTCGAGCCCTGCCTCTGGAGCCAATCTTTTTGTAGAGGTTCCCATAAGTTGTCGGCTATTTACCCATAAAATGTCGCGGAATTGCTCTATTAACCTTTGCAGTTCACATTTTTCAACTGTCTTGATGACTGCGTCAATAACCCTAAATATTATTTCCCACGTGTCATTCGGTCTTAACTGAGAGAACGCCTTAGTTTCTCGAGTTTGGAGTAATGAGGAATTGTTGGCTTGTTGGACCAAGAACAATAAAGTTTTGGACTGAGCTCGGAATCGCTCTGCCCAAGCTGCAACGGAGAAGTAGCTTAGACTAAGGTTTGATGCACGTACACCTGCTTTACTTCTGAGAAATACACATATCTCATGTGAATTTGCAGTCATTATCGTCCACAAATCAAAAAACTGGTTCCCGGCTGCCATCACGGCAGTTCCTTATGAGGGCAAATGCCAACCAGATTGGTTGATGAAGGCAGTTCAGGATGCTGCGTTTGCGAACGTGGCATCACGAACCTAATCGGGTTCTTCCAGAAGGGAGCAAGCTCCTTCGAGCCAAAGCAGTCCTCTTAGGGTTGAGGAGGACCTAGCCACAACGGAGCCAAGGACACCAGAGTTTGGGGATCAGGTGTAAGTTTGAAGCCGGAGAATTGACAGGCGCGTGTGGAAAGAGGTAAGCTCACTTCAGAAAGGGCCTTCAATATGAAAAATCATTCCTGCGCTCAACAAACCATTGGGCCAGTATGGTCCGTATTGGTTATGCGGCGATAGGAATGTCTCCATGAAACTTCTACCCTTTATCCTATTGGGAGCGCTCTTTGGGTATTCCACCGAACCGGTCATAGTTCAGAGCGCACAAGTTCAGAGCGAATTGTGGGACGATGTGGTGGGCACCGCAGTCAAGACAAATGCAGGAGCATATTACGCCTCGTTTGGTGACGTGTGCACCTTCGGCATTGCGCTCGACAGTCCGTACGAGATTCTGGCCAGGCGTCAGCGGGCATGGCCCTTTGTCCTTGAATACAAACTGAAGGCGCCTGACGGAGAATCCACTCTGAGCGTTTTTTTCGACACATCTGTCAGAAGTTCCGACGACTTTTTGGCCAGATCCGCCGGTTTCTCCGGGATCGACTGGAAAAAGATTCGTGTTGGCCGCCAGGACATCATGTTCAGGGAGTGGTCCGATTCTAAGTTGCATTACTGTGATGCCAGCGCGCGGTTAGACGTGGCGGATTCCCATTCGCCGATGCCGGTTGAGATTAGAATCACGGCACACTCGAAGGATAGGAGGAAGGCGCTTGAAGTTGCTTTGGGGTCTGTGCGAATTGAAGCGCGAAGTGAGCCATTCCCGCCGAACTCTGCACTGGCTCAGTATGTGGATCTGACCGCACAGATTGAAGTGAATGTATGGAGCACGCAACCCGATACTGCCTCGTGGTTTCAAGATTACAGAGCGCAATCACGGCCGATAACCGTGCACTGCGTGGTCAATTCGAACTCATGGGTGATGGATGACGATTTCATCGGTTCTATCGGCTACAAAAGCGCCAGAACGACGCATTGGTTCACTGGGACTAATATAGTCGAGTACGACCTTGTTAACGGGACTTCCCCTCTGGCTCAAAGTCGGGTAACCGCCTCGAATGACGGCAATCCTGGCAGGGGAGCGAACCAGTCAGACCAATTGACGATGGTCACTCGAATTGCGTGGCTTGCGTTTTGTTCAGGTCCCTGCCTTAAGAGCGAGGGACGCGAAATCTTTCCGCCGAGTGATCTTTGGAAGGACCTGCTTACCGTCAAGCGGTTCTTGGACGAAACTGTGACGTTTGATGACTCATTGGGCCTTCCGAAGGTCATGAACCTCACTACCGGGAATGGTCAACCGATATTCCAGTACCGCACTGTTAGCTCCACAAATGTTTCCGGCTGGGAGTTCCCGCTGGAATTTAAGGTAGCGCAGTATCGCCCAGTCCATAAATTTCCGAGGGCTACTACTGAAACCAACGGGTGGCAGTTGGAGTTTACAGCGACCGGCAAGGTGAAGGCTGTAAAGCCTACAGGCCAGCCGAAGTTGCCGCGGGTTACGGTTGGAACCAATGGGTGGCGGCAGTTGACGTTTCCGACAGCGGCAAAGTGATTGGGGGTTAAAAGCTGCCTCAAACTCCTCTTAGTGCTGTCTCCTTCACGTTGTTCCATTCGTGACCATATCAACGGTGCGCATCATAGTGAAGTTTGCCAAGGGTTGAGTTTGGGGGGGCTTGTAAAGCCTACGACCACACCCCCGGCTTTTACGCTATAGTCGATCCAGGGATATCGATTTAATGAATTGGTTAATGTGGCACTTTGGTTGTTAATTGCTGAGTCAGCTTGAGCGTTCTTGAGGACGTCCGCTGGGATCTGCGGCTCCTTGCCTGGGTGTACAGATGTAACTCTGCACTTAAATGTTAATTCCGTCTCCCAGACATTTGTGCCAGTCGGTTTGTATTGCACTCCATAAAATTGGATTGAAACGTTCCAACCGAATAAATTTGTTGCTTGATGGACTTCGTACTGAAAAACCGGCTGGTCGTTGGCAACAGAGAGCTTGGTACTTCTCGGCAAGCTAAGGCCGTCTTTGAAAACATCTGAGCTTTCGGACCAGTCCTTTACAACTCGACTGTATTCCTTCCATAAATCGAATGATGGATAGTTTGTGTGTTGGGCATGCCTGAGAGTCGGCGCTGAGCAGTGGCGTCATAAAAGCCAGGATTAAAGTAGGCAGTGCGATGAAAAGTTTTCTTCTCACAATTCCTTTCTGAACAAAGCGTTCGCGCGTTTAATGGTGATTTGGGTTTTGGGTCCAAAACCCTGAGGGTTGAGGAAGTACATTGGTATCGCGGGATTGCTTGCTCTTGCTGCCATCTGCATTCAGTGCTCGAGGTCTATCCAATAACGTTTCGTAACAAGGTCTTGTTCATTGAAATCAACTCGCAGGATTGCAAGCTGTCGCCCCTGCATTGTCATGTAACCTTCAAATGCAAATGAACTGGGATCATTTTCAAATCCGAAATGGACAGTCCTGGCTCGTTGACCTGCGGCGGGGACTACGCCGCTTGCAAAAAATAGTGGTTCAAATTATAGGCGATCGAAACTCGAAGCTGGAACAAGCTCCCGAACACCTTTTTGATTAGAAAATTCACCCTCGTATTGGCGGTATTCTTCTGAAATCTGGGTCGGTATTCTCTAAAATGTGCGCGTATGAAACCCCTCCATTTCCTACTTAAAGGATAAATTATTCTGCTGGGACTACTGTAATCATCGTCCTCACGCCAATCCCGGCAACGATTGTTTTCGAAATCAAGCATCACAGTGGAACTGATCATTCCGGTGAGATCCTTTGATGGGTTCTCGATAGGCGCGCTTTCTGGGGTTGAACTCGGGTCCTACATTCTGCCGGTGTTTAGCCCAGTCTCGAAGAATTCGCGAAAGTGGATTTTCCAGATTTGCCTCTACGCCTGGTTGTGCTCCAAAAGAGCCGTTAGATAAAACGAAAGCTGCCAACCAGCATTATATTGCGACTCCACCTCATGATCATGGCGATTTGAGGGGCACCCATCACCATCGGCCTACAAACCTGATACTTTTTTGTGTTTGCATCTTTTTCACCAACGCGCAGGGCAAAGTGTCAACCACGGATTTTATTCCCCTGAATGTTCTTGTTCTCATTCGCGAATCCTGAAACGAAATGGGTCTCATTTTGACGTGGTATTATGGATTTCCATTCAGCTTCAGCCATGTATTCAGGTCTAGATCTCGACGTCTGTTTGCTTTACCGCTTTCATCGAGTTTTTCTACAACACCACACGCCCAATACGCCGCCCGCCCATGCGTCTTTTGCTCAGACCAAACGCGAGCGGCTGGAACGAGAAAGGCTGCTTCGGATCTAGAAATCCTTCCCACATTAACCGCAACAAAGACCCCGCCAAGCGCGCTGGCTACAATTTTTGGGCGTGAACCGTTTGTGGTCACGTTCGGAGAGCTATTGGTTATACAATACGCTAATGCTGAAAGAGCGGGCGCACCAATTCCAGCTAAGGCAGAAGGTGCGAGGAAAGGCTGTTCTTCCAAAAGGCTGACGAGAGCGGGAATTGCTGGAGCCGCGGTTTCTCCCAGTGCCCAGAAACCAGCCCTTGCAAGTAAGGGGTAATAATGAGGATCTGTTGGTTTGAGGGACTCCTTGGTATCGCCTTCTTGCCGGTTGGTCTGGCCATTCTGGCCGTCCGGTGGGAGCTTATGGTTTATTGCGTCGAGTAACCATGGGATCGCGTTCGTTCCGATAGCGCGTATGGCCTTGACCTCTTCGTGGTTAGTATCGGCGATAGCGGCAATATCCTCCAGCAAAAATGCCTGATGCGCCCAAATCGCGAGCGGTTTTCCGGCATACGTGGGTCCATCCCCAGACTGGGCGTGTGTGAGAAGGGAGCCAACTAAAACTATGAGCAGACACAATGCCTTTGACGCTAATGTGCCTGCGAGATGCATATGAACGAAACTATGGGTTGAGAACGAGGGAATAACCAAGCCGCAGTTTTGCACTCCTACTCTCATCAGATTAGTGGAATGCCGGGCCAACCAACTGTCAATAGGGATTTGACGAAAAACGCGGCCAACACAATGTTTCAACGGCAAAAAGACTGCGGCGAAGTAAATGTAATGCTGAACTAACTGGCGCGACTGGTTTTACTTCATTTTTGTCCTTCGTAACGCAAAAATAACAGCAAATCAGTCGCGCATTTTCAGCGTTTTCTATTTTTGCATAATTATCATTTAGGGCCCCAGCTCACTGCTCCCCAAGACTAATCAATTTCACTTAATTGGCAGTATCGAGCTGACCACGTCCGGTCCTGCCCATAATGCGTCCAACGGTTTTTTTTCCATAACATGTCTAAACGGACATTTTATGGGAAATTCGACACTTTTGGCGACTGCTCCTGCTGACTTTTCCGAGTTTAGATCTTCCGCCAATTGATTTCGGAGGATTGCAAGAACTCCTATTTGGTCCTTGTCCATTTAAGCTTACCTTGGGCATGCTCAAGAACGTGGTTCGGTCTAGCTTCCTTGATTCTTAATGCCGACAGAGCGCGTCATCTACATCGCGACCCGTGGCAGCGCCCTTGCTCTCGCGCAGGCCACTGCCATCATGGACCAATGTCGCCAAGCATTTCCGAAGTTACGTTTCGCACTCGGTATTGTCAAAACCACCGGTGACAAGCTCCAGACGGCCTCGCTCGCTCAAGAAGGTCAGAGTCTGCCCAAAGGTCTTTTCACAAAGGAACTTGAGGTCGCGTTGCTGGAGGGCAAAGCAGATCTCGCGGTCCATAGTTTGAAAGATTTGCCGACCGAATTGCCTGCGGGCTTGAAACTTGGCGCCGTCGGCAAGCGCGCCGATGCACGCGATGTTTTGATATATCGAGATGCCAATTTTGTGAACTCCGTCGCAAATGATAAAAACCCGAGCGGGCAACCCACCCGGCGATTGGCCATGCGAGGGTTCGGACCGGATTTGCAAGTAGAGCAGTTGCCGGCGGATGGAGTGGTTGCCAGCAGCAGTACACGGCGTCGCGCGCAGTTGCTACTACGCAATCCTCGGCTCAAGGTCCCCGAAATTCGAGGTAATGTTGTTACTCGGATGGTCAAGCTGGCGGAAAACCCCGAGTTGGATGCGACGGTGCTTGCGCTGGCAGGAATTACGCGCCTGAATTTGCGCATTACAGACGAAGGCAGGTTAATGGGGGAGGGGGTGCCGGAGGGTTTGCTGGCCAAAATTTTGGAAACCGAAGTGATGTTGCCTTGCGTAGGCCAGGGTGCAATCGGCATCGAAGTCCGCGCGGAGGACGAGCGTACTGAAGCGATTTGCGAGCGGTTGAACCATCTCGATACTCTCAAGTGCATCACCGCAGAACGGGCTTTCCTTGCTGCCATGGGAGGCGGTTGCCAGAGTCCGGTTGCAGCTTACGCGGAAATCACCAAGCATCATCTTCGGATGCGAGCAATCTCATTCGCTAATGGGCCGGTGCGCCAGGCGGAAGCGAAACGGCCTCCCGAAGAGGCTGTGGAATTGGGCCAGCAACTCGCTGCTGAACTGAAGAGATGAACTTGCTGGCCTGCCAGGCGCGTAATTTTGCAGCCAAGTGACTGCTCAGGGAACGTCTAGTCTAGCTAGTCTAATCGCAACTGTTCTCTTGCGTCAGTCCCAATCCAGGGATTCATGCATCCTGCAATTTGGTTAATGTAGACCTCCTACTGGGGAATAAACCGCATTTTACGCGCCCCGAATTGTCACGGTGGTCACATGGTGTAAGGTGTGGGCAGGAGCGAGATATGTGCAAGTGCCACCCGAATTTTTGTTTCACTGTTTGTCGGTCAAAGATTCCGGCAAGGTTTCTTTGTATCCAATTCTCAGCCGCCCTTTCGTCCGGGCTTGTGCGGGGAGAGTGCAGGTGCAACCACCTTTACCCAAGGTTTTGCAAAAAACACCAGGCGAGCACAGCTTCGGAGAACTGTTTAATTGGAACGCTAAACTATCATGCATCAACCTCATTCACGTGGAATTGACCTCCATTCCGGTTGGGCCATGGCCGTAGGGGGCATGATCGGTGGTGGCATTTACACACTTGCCGGGGTCATTCTCGGATTGGCGGGGCCGCTCGCCTGGCTGAGCCTGTTGCTTGGCTGCCTGCTTGCCCTGGTTACGGTCCGTAGCTACTACGCTTTGAGTATGCGTCTCAAAGAAGAAGGGGTCCCCGTCACCTTGCTCGTGCGTCAGGGCCATCCGCGCCGGGCTGTGCTGGTATCCTGGTGGTTGATCTTCGTTTACGTGTTGGCGATGGGAGTTTATTCATTCACTTTTGGCCATTACCTCGGGCGCGCGTTGGGCCTGTCGGAAGGTGCGATCGCCTTGTGTACGGTAGGATTGATTGGAGTGATCATTTGCATCAACCTTATCGGGATCAAAGAACCTGCGGGCCTCCAGATCACCGCCGTTTGGATTGAATTGTTGATCCTGGCAGCTTTGGCCTTTATCGGGTTTTGGCGATGGAACCCTCAGAATTTGACCGAGGGCGTTCCGGCGCCAAGCCTGGGTGGTGTTGTTTCAGGAATGGCAGCTACGTTCATCGCTTTCGAAGGATTTGAAATGCTCGCGTATGATTATCGCGAGTTGAATGCCCCTCGCCGAATTATGGGGAAAGGACTCGCTGCCGCGGTAATTGCCGTCGGAGTCGCGTATGCCCTTGTAACTGTGGGTGCGGGTTCTTTGGTGGGAGCGAAAACGCTTGTTGTTCAGAAAGAGAACGCGCTTGCTGTAGCCGGTGCTCGAGCGGCGGGTGGGGTTGGTATGGTGGTCGTAACCGTCGCTGCCTGTGCCTCAGCCGCCTCCGCCGTGAACGCCACTTTATTTTCAGTGGCTCGGCTGG